>Ga0099364_10006147_pt1 | contig 17563 bp, 19 predicted proteins | sample TergutTh196P3_FD_73070 | JGI IMG/M metagenome (GOLD analysis project Ga0099364, IMG submission 73070) | Microcerotermes parvus P3 segment gut microbial communities from Pointe-Noire, Republic of the Congo - Th196 P3 | ecosystem: Host-associated > Arthropoda: Insects > Digestive system > Gut ...
AGGATCAATTTGCGGAAAATATGCATCGCCTTCATATTTTTCATGAATTAAGGTTAATTCGATTCTGTCTGCAAAGGACAAGGCATCTCTGTATATAGATTCTCCGCCGCAGATAAATATTTTTTTAAAATTTTCACAATGTTTTACGGCATCTTGCAAAGAGGAAAAAACGGCTGCCTCCGGAATGCTTTTTGGGTTTAATGATTTTGATACAATGATATTCAAACGGCCAGGCAGGGGTTTTACAGGAAGAGATTCCCATGTTTTCCTTCCCATTATGCACGGCCATCCAAGGGTTAATTCCTTAAAATGCTTCATATCCGCCTTTATTTTCCAGGGCAGCGAATTATTTTTTCCAATTACGTGATTTTCGGACATTGCCGCAATAATAATAACTTCCATCTTTTACTATTATACAGCTATTTCAAATTTTATTACAGGGTGAGGATTGTATTCTTCAATTATCGAATCTGTGTGCCGCCAGTTAAAAATTGTCGAGAACGGCTCTGTTTTAATTTTTCCAAGCGGCCTTGCATCTCTTTCTATTTGCCTTTTTATTCCATCGATATGATTTGTATAAATATGGGTATCTCCCAAAAAGCCTATTAGTTTTCCCTCTCCCAAATTTATTTCTTTGGCAAGCAGGTGAAGCAGGCATCCGTAACTTGCAATGTTAAAAGGCAGACCCAGAGCGGCATCAACAGAACGCTGGTTCCATAACAGGTTTAATTTACCGTTTATTACAGTCAACTGAAAAGCGTAATGGCAGGGGGGCAGGGCCATGCGGGAAATATCCATAGGATTCCATGCGTTTACAATAACCCGCCGGCTATACGAATCATCTTTAAGGGTATCTATTGCAAGCATAAGCTGGTCGATGCCCTGCCCCAAAGGCTCTTTGTTATAAGCCTGATAATCCGCTCCAAAATTACGCCATTGCCAGCCGTATATTGGCCCAAGTTCCCTTTCCGCCATCATTTTGCTTTTTGTTTCTTCATCGTTTTTATACGGCACAGCATCCGGCGAACACCATTCATCCCAGATATGATTGTTATTTTCCTGCAGCCAGTTTTTATCGGTATAACCTTTTAAGAAAAATTCCAGTTCGGATGAAACCAGCCTAAAAGGTATTTTTTTAGTGGTTAAAAGCGGGAAACCTTCTTCCATATCATGTTCAAACATGGCTCCGGCAATCGTTACTGCATCTTGACCGGTGCGGTTTTGTTTTACGGTGCCTTGAGATAAAATTTTTTTTATTATATCAATATATGCTTTCACCTGAATAATTCCAAAAATTTTCTAACTGTATCATATCTTTCTTCTATAGCCAACCGTGTTTGGTTTATCAGGTTTGGAAATCTTTCAACCTGATATGAAACATTTTTATCCGTTACACACCAACGTGCAAAATGCTCGCAGTTGTTTGTTATAAGATTGTATTTCCTTTCACCCAATCTTGATTGGGCTCTTTTTATTATTTCTTCTTCTGAAAAAGCAGGAACAATATCCGGAACATACCTTAAAGCCCTGCCGTTTAGAAATTTATCCAAAGTTGTTTCGTGTATAATGCCGTTTTCAAAACTAATTTCCTGGCCTTCTAACGGCGCATAATGAATAACTTTTCCGTTTCCGATATAAACCCCGTAATGCTGATATGTGCTAAAACCTACAAAAAAATTATCCACAAAAAGAATCGAGCCTGTTTTTATGCTGCTTAAAATAAAATCAAACGGGTCTCTTACAGCCTGTACTTTTCTTCTTTGAATATTATTTAAGCGGTTTATTATTTTTGGTTTTAATTTAAATTGTTCTTTATTATCTATCGTAAAATCCTGAATAAAAAAACCGTCCATTAAAGCAAGGGTTTCATTAAGTTGATTATAATAAGCTATTATTCCCGAACTAAATGGATAAATATATTCATCTTTTGTTAGGTTTTTTTCAGGGATAAAGAGAGTGTTTTTCCATGTAAAATGTTTAATAATATCCAGATATTGCTCATATATTTCAAAAATAAGACTTTTAATTTTTTCCATGTCTTTTTCTATTATTTGATCCAAATTTGAATTTTTGTTCATAATGTTATAAAAATTTTCTATTATGTATTTTTCTTCCACAGAATCTACGCCTGTAATTGTTCCCCAAACTGTACTAAATAATTCCTTAACCCTTTTTTCCAGTGAAAAATACCAGGCTGTATATTCATCAATGTTTTTTAAATATTCTTCGGTCTGCCGTGAAACGCCATTTAAATATACTTTTTTTGTATTTGCAATTAATTTTTCCGATGTTGTTTCCATGGATTTCATTAACGAATCAATTATATGCTTGTCATAATCGATATTGTCTATATTTACTACGGAAGCCTGAATTATGGAATTAACATCCATAGTTATTTCTTTTGATTTATCTATTATAGAACTGGATTCACTTGTTAATTTACACTGGTCTATGTAAAAACGGGCAAAATTACCATTAAGAATTTCATTGTAAAAATGGAAACTTGATAATTCCGTTATACCACTTAACTGCGGTTTTGAGGCATTATCGGCCAGATAAGCGTCAAAGTTTTCAAAATAAAGATTAAAAAAATTATTTAAAAAGACTTCATTATAATTATGCCATTCATCGGCTATTTCAGAAAAATGCCGGGCGAATTTGTCATAAGAATTTGAATGATAAATAAATCCGTTAAATAAATAAACATCAAAAGTTAGTGGTTTAAAAATATGACTAATTGCCGGTTTAATATTCAAATTTGGTATTCTTGTGCCTAAAGTAGATTCGACATTAAAAAATTCCGGATATTTGCCGATAGACAACAGCAGGTTTAAATAAGAAATACTGTTATCTGATAAAATTGATAATTTATTTAAATACAAAGAAAGATCGCTTAAATAAAAATCAGCAGGAGAACAATTTTTATTGCTTGCGGCAAGTTCTTTATTTTTGTTAATAATATTATCAATAATATTATCGGTATTGGCATTAGTTATGTCTTCAAAATCAATATATAGTTTTTCTGCAAGAGTATAAATTAAATTGAAGGTAAATTCATCGTATAAACTGTCATTATATGATACAGAATTTATTTTTGAAGGAAATATTTCATCAAAACTTTGATATTTGCCGCTTGTATAGAAAAACCTAAAATTTGCTATACAGTCATTCAAGGAATTTAAAAACAAGGAATCTATTTCTTTTGCCTTGTTGTAATAATTGCTTACAAGCAATCTAGCCGAATAAATATTGTCATCATCATCCAAAGAAAAAACGGTTTCATCTGTTTCGTTAAAGATTTTTCTATAAAAAAGATAATCAAATAAAAATTCAATAGACTGTTGAATATCATCTTGGAAGAATTTATTTAATTCACTGTATGAATCATTTCTGTTATTAATTATATTTTCAAGATTTCGCTTGTTATAGTAAACTCCGTCAATTGAAACAACAATATAAAAGTAAAATATAAAACTGCAAAGCGAAACAATTACAATCGGAATAATTATTGAAAATATAATTTTTTTTCTCATATATATTCCTTATTTTCAGGGTAGCCATTAATCGATTTTTCTGGTTTAATATTAAAACAGGATAGATTTGGTTTGAAAAAATTGAGCATAAGAAAATTTTACAGTAAATTAACTAAAAAGTCGAGATCTATCGAAGGAAAAACATCATTCAAAAAGTTTGACATTGCGCTTTTAATCTTGGCAATTTTGGTTTTTGTACTTGTTTTATCATCCAGGTTTCTTTTTACTGTTTCACAAGAAAAAAAGCCGACAGAAATCTTTGTATCGCCTCTGTTCTGGGAGTTATACGGAGAAGATACTGCCGACAACTTAATAGAGGAATTTAAAGAAAAAAATCCGGGTTTTGAGATAAAAAAATCCTTTAAGGGTTCCATATTCCTATCTGATGAAGCTAATAATTTAAATGGCTTTGAAGATGTTATTTTTTTTGATGACATAGATTTAATTGATTTGATTGGCAATTCTTCTTTAACCTCGCTTGATCCTTACATTTATATTGACAATGAAAATCAGAAGATATACGAATGGGCTATACCTTTAGTGTCATTTATGGATTTATTCGTTTACAATATTGAAATTCTTAAAGCTGCAAACCTCGACCGCCCGCCAAAAACTCGCAGGGAATTCAGCGCTGCCGCTAGAGCCATCGCGAGAATTGATCCTGCCGTATTGGATCTGGAAGTTATTTATCCCCTTGCCTTGGGTTTAAACAAGGATGATCCAAGGGCTTTACGCAGAGATGTTTTTCCCTGGATTTGGGCAGGAAACGGAGATGTATTATCCGAAGAAGGTACAGAAATTTCCAGAGCGGCAAGAGAAATATTTGATTTTTTTTATGAATTAAAAAGCAATGAACTGCTTGCCCCATATCCATTGGAAAGAACTGGAAAAACCGGGCTGGAAGAATTTGCCCAAGGAAAAATTGCCATGATGACAATTTCTGCAAGGGATCTTTCTTATTTACGGAGTATAGCAAATGAGTTAAATTTTGGAATTACTTCAATACCGGCAGCGGCACAGGGGAAAAACAGGCTTGGGATTACCAAGGTTTTTATTGGAATTAGCAGCTCTTGCAAAAAAGCGAATGAGGCCTGGAAATTTGTTTCTTTTATTGCCGACAGGCCCCAAATTCTTTCAAGGGGGCTTTCTGCTATTCCGGGAATTTATTTAAGCAGTTTTCCGGATACTACTTATATTGACGGAGATTCTCTGTTGAAAAAAGCATGGGAAATATTTGAAGCGGCGGATATTGTTGAATATAATCCCGAATATACTTTAGAAAAAACAATAAATACAGTTTTTAGGGAAAGATTGGAAGAATTATTTAAATAATGTGAAAAACCTCTTGATTAACATAAAATTAACATATAAAATAACTTATTGAATAATTCAGGTGGGGTTCCAAAATTGATTCATGCAAAAAAAGATAGAAATTGATAAATTAAAAATAAAGAAAGCCATTTTATCGGGTCTTCCTTTAACTATTACTACATTTACTTTACCTCGGGAAATAGAAGTATATTTGGAAGAAGCCATTTCTGTTTTTCTTGAGTTAGCTGGGCAAAAAAAGCTTAAAGATTATATTGTATACTGCGTGCTTGAACTTGCAGCTAATGCAAAAAAGGCAAATACCAAGAGGGTATACTTTAACGAACGCGGCCTTGATCTTACCAATTCCAAAGATTACATGGAAGGAATGGCTAGTTTTAAGGAAACTACATTAAATAATATTTCCCATTATCTTCAATTGCAAAAAGAAAAAGGATTATATATCCGGATTATTCTGCAAATCAAAGAAAATATTATTTTTTTTGAGATTCGCAATAATGTTACAATAACGCGCACAGAATTAATCAGAATTCATGACCGTCTTGTACGTTCCCGCAAATATACTACTCTTGAAGATGCGCTTACGCAGATACTTGACGATTCGGAAGGGGCAGGGCTGGGGCTTGTTATTCTTGTATTAATGCTAAAAAAAATGGGGCTTGATGAAGACTGTTTTGACATACGCAGCACAGATAAAGAAACAATTGCCCGCATATCACTGCCGCTGGATCAGATTCAGCTTGAAAGCATTTCTTTGCTTTCAAATTTAATAGCAGATAACATTAAGTCCCTTCCGCAATTTCCGGAAAATATTCTGGAAGTTCAAAGGTTAATAAACGATGAAGAGGCAGAAATGTCAGAAATAGCAAAGCGTATGTCTATGGATCCTGCCCTAACCGCAGATTTACTGCGCCTTGTAAATTCAGCGCATTATATGCTGCCCAAAAAAGTTGATAATATTTTTGATACAGTAAAAATTATTGGTATCCGGGGTATTAAAAACATACTGTATTCTTATGGAACTCAAAAAATACTTGGCGCCGACTCGGAAGAAAAAAAGAAATTATGGGAACATTGTAACAAAACCGCTTTTTATGCATACAGCCTTGCCAGGAATTTTAAACATGACAAGAACCTTATTGATGATATATTTGTATGCGGAATTCTGCACGATATGGGAAAAATTATTTTTTCTAATGTTCATCCTGAACTATTAGATAAAATAAAAATAATCTGCCAAGAGAAAAATATCCCAGCATCTACTTTTGAAAATTTATCCGCCGGTTTGAACCATGCGGAAATAGGCGCTTTAATAGCAGAAAAATGGCTTTTTCCCGAAAACCTTATTATGGCTATTCGCTACCACCATAGCCCTTCCTCTGCACCTAAAGAATACTATAAGCTGGTAGAATGTATCTATCTTGCCAATATGTTCTGTGAATATGAAAACGGCGCAGCCAAATATGACCAATTTGATTTTACCGCTCTTGAAAATTACGGCATTACTTCTGAAAAACAGCTTGAAAACCTTATCAGCCGTTTCTCAGTCGATTTTAAAAAAAAGTCGTAATTGACATAAAAAACTTACCATAAATCTGTTTGGGAACTATCTTCGTCGGCTATTGCTATTTCTCTATTCTCTATACGCATGGATACAAGTTTTGAAACTCCGTATTCTTCCATTGTTACGCCAAGCAGCGTAGATGCGCAGCTTACGGTTCTATTGTTATGGGTTATTATGACAAATTGGCTTGTATTTTTAAAATCCAATAAAAGCTGTATAAAGCGGCTTATATTAGATTGGTCCAAAGCTGCATCAATTTCGTCCAAAAGGCAGAACGGGCTGGGCTTTACCTGATAGGTTGCAAATAGCAGCGCAACAGCGGTCATGGAACGTTCGCCGCCTGAAAGCAGTGAAATATTTTCCAGTTTTTTTCCGGGCGGTTGGGCAAAAATTTCAATGCCCGATTCAAGGATATTTTCCTCATCAGAAAGACGCAGTTCCGCCCCGCCGCCGCCAAAGAGACGGCGGAACATCTTGTGAAAATTTTTCCCTATGCGGTTGTATGTCCTATTGAAAAGGTCTGAAGCTTCTGTGCGTATTTTTTCTGTTATCTCTTCATAATCTTTTTTTGCTTTTTCCAAGTCCGCCATCTGATTGCTTGTAAATTCATACCTCTCTTTGGTTTCAATAAATTCCTCCGGGGCCATTAAGTTTACCGGCCCCAGTTCTTTTAACTTCAAACGGGCGGCGGCTAATTTTTCCCTTAAATTGGCTGGATTCGCTGTAATAATGTAAATTCGTTCTTCAAATTCAAGCAAATCGCGGGAATGTGTTTCGCGAAAGTTATCCTGAATATTTTTTATTTCCGTTTCCGAAAGCGCTAATTCCAAATGAATTTTATCAAGGGCTTCTTGCACTTTTCCAAGTTCTGCTCTGCGTTTTTTAAGAATTTCCTGTTTTCCTGCAACATCGCTGTTTAGTTTTTTAATATTTTTTACCAGTTTATCCAGTTCTTCTGTTAAATTATTTTCCTTTTTTCCAATTTCGGCTATTTCACAATGGGCATTCTTGATTTGCCCGTCAAGTTCTTCCAGCCGCTTTTTGTCCTGAAATAATTCATCACGGATATTTTTAAGGTTTGTTTCCTGCCCGGCAAGCTCCCTTCGTATTAGTTTTGCCTGCTCCTGCGCAGATTTTGCTTGAGCGTTTATCTGGGCAAGGTTTATACGCAGATTTTCCAGCGTTTTCCGGTAATCAATTATTTTTTTTGAAAGAGCGGCATTTAGTTCATGCAGTTGTTTAATCTGCCTGCGCCGGTCTGCAATGCCGTCTTTTGCCCCCTGAATCTGCATATCCAAAGAACGCTTTTGGGTAATAATTCCGTGGGGGGCAAGAAATTCATCTATAAACAAAGGGGTATGGCGGCGGTAGCTTTCAAATAACTTGACGGCTTTTTGCACATCAATAAGGGCGGCAGACAGGTCTGATGCCAATGTTTTGCTATTCGCCATTGCCATAAGGGCGGATTTTATTTTACCAAGTATCCCGCTAAGGGCCAACTCTATTTTTTTTCGTTCTGCCGCTGAATAACCGGCTTTTTTCAAACCTGCATCCAGCTCTGCAACAATATCATCGGTAATTTTGGCAAGGCGTTTTTCTAAATCAATTAATTCCTTTTCCAATTTTACTATTTCGCTTTCGGCCTTATTTATTGTTCTTTCATTTTCAGTGATATTGATGGAAGCCAATTTGATATTTTCATCAAAAGAATGAATATTTTCTTCTATGCCTTCGGCATTTTTTAAGTGCGCCAGCGCAGCTTCGTCCTGCACCCTGGCATCGTTATTCAATTCATCAATTTTAAATAAAATCTGCTTCTCTCTGGTTTCGTTTTGTTCATTCTTTATCTTTCTTTCATTGCGCTGTTCGTTCAAAAGCCTTACAGCATTTTCTTTGGCATTTTTTTCCACCGCAAGACCGTAAATGTTTTTCTGCTTCTCCACCACCATTGTTTCCATGGAATTGACTTCATCAACATGGGCTTCGAGGGCTTTACTTTCCGTTTCCATTTGTGCAAGGATTTTATCTTTGTCTGCAGTACACTTTTTGAGTTTTTCGTTCCGGCTGTCCCTTTCATTTCTGAATTGTTTTAATTTAAGCAGTTGAATATCAAGTTCATTGTTAAATATCTCATCCCGTAAAGAACGGTATTTTAGGGTTTTTTCAGATTGTACCTTTAGGGTATCATAAGACCTTTTTACCTCTTTCAGAGTTAAATCAACCTGGCGCATATTGTCACAGGTTTTTTCAAGATTCCTTTCCGCCTCTGCGCCCTTTACCTTAAAACGGGTAATTCCGGCGGCTTCTTCAAAAAGATAACGGCGTTCTTCCGGCTTGGATGAAAGCACCTGGTCAATTTTTCCCTGTTCCATCACCGAATAAGCCGCCTTGCCTACCCCGGTGTCCCAAAACAGTTCACGGACTTCTTTTAATCTTACCTGTTTTGTATTAATAAAATATTCGCTTTCGCCTGACCGATACAGCCTTCTTTTGATTTCAATTTCCGGCGCATCTATCTGTAAAAATTTTTCTTCATTGGAGATTGTCAGCGCTACTTCCGCTACATTAAGAGCTTTGCGGCTTTCCGTTCCGTTAAAAATAACATCTTCCATACTTCCCGCACGAAGCGATTTCGCCGCCTGTTCGCCAAGCGCCCATTTTACTGCATCTACTACATTGGATTTTCCGCAGCCGTTGGGCCCCAAGAGGGCAGTAATTCCGTCTGAAAAAACTATTTCCGTGCGATCGGCAAAAGACTTAAAACCAAATATTGAAAGGCGTTTTAAAAACAAAAAAATCTCCAAAAACGAGGGTTTTATTTCACTAGTTATGTTTAATTAATAAATCAAAAGCATTTATAATTTCCGGAGTATACCAATCCCTGCTACCGGTTTTTTCTATTATAATATTCCCGTCTTTCCCTAAAATGAAAGTCGTTGGAATAACTCTAATCTCATAATTTTCTGAAACATTGCTATCTTCGTCAAGGGCAACCGGAAAATTGATATTCAACCTTTTCAGAAAAGCTGCCACATAATTACTGGCTTCCCCAATATCTACAGCAACAAATTCAAGGCCGCTATTGCGAAAATTCTGATACAAAGCTTCCATTGACGGCATTTCTGCTCTGCACGGAGGGCACCATGTAGCCCAAAAATTCAAAAATACTACTTTGCCTTTTAAGCTGCTTAACCGGACAGTGCCTCCGTCTACCAATTTAAGAGTAAAATCTTTGGCTGGTTGCTTTTCATCCAACATAGGCAATCCTGCTTGCGCAAATGCATTCCCTATATTTGCAGGAAAATCATTAGGAACTGCATTAACAAATACCGGCAAAACTAACATAAACACGGCAAGAAAACACAGATAAATATATCTTTTCATAAAACCTTCCTGAATATTATATTTTTTATACAGATTTATTACAATACCCTAAAAATTACTTGACTATTTTAATTTAAAAAATATATACTACCTTAAATAACCGCCAGCGATGTAATGCTATAGTTATTGAAAACAATGAATACCCAGAAATGGGGTACTTGAGTGTCAGAGGTAAAAATACCGTGCATTAAGCATGGTATTTTTGACCTCTGACGAGCCTCACAGTAAAACACTTCAGGGTATTCATTGTTTGCACTTGCAATAGTTTTACAAGAGCTTTTTTGACGCAGGGTAGAGCAGTTGGCAGCTCGTCGGGCTCATAACCCGGAGGTCGCAGGTTCGAGTCCTGTCCCTGCTAAAGTGTTAATTCCTTATGTTATAAGGAATTAGCTACGGACTGACTGAAAACAGAAGTCCTTAATCATCGCTTATAGCGAAAAGTGGCGCATAAAATGGCATCAAATACATTTTCAACGCCCTTACGAGGTTAGGGATATGAAACAACTCCCCTTCTTGGTATTCAAAAAAGAACAACGGCGGTTTTTCTATGTTAGATTCAAAAATGAACAGACAGGAAAATATCTATCGGTAATCAGCACAAAAAAAGAATCAAAAGCAGAGGCAATACAAACAGCTTTTGAATGGCTTAAAAACGGCATACCCAAAAAAGGTGAAATAATCAATTTCAAAAAATATACCTTGCGGGATATGGCAAAAGAGTCTGACACATCCAAAGCCGATGCCGAATTTATCTGTAAAGAGCTTCAATGCCGAGGCTTGCTAAAATCCTATGTCATTGAAGAAAGCATACAGGCAATAGATTTTATTACATACTTGACAGATTTCTGGGACTGGGAAAAATCCTCTTACATTAAGGAAAAATTACGAAGAAATCATGGAATACACAGACGTTATGCCACTGAGATATCCCAAACAATTAACAGATACTGGAAGCCTTTTTTTCAAGGCAAAGTACTGGGAGAAATTACCCGGCAGGATATAGATGCATTTATTGCTTATTTGGAATCTTTGCCAGAGCAAGCAAAACAGATACAGGCTGAAATAGACAAGGCTTTAAGAGAAGAAACCGAAAATGAAAAAATCGAAATCGAAACGGGATTAAGAAAACCAAAACGTAAAAACGCTGCTCAAAAAATACGCAAAATTATCCGCTTTCCAAAATCAGCTTCGAGAAAAAACACTATCATACAGGCGGGGACAGTCCCTCTTACATGGGCTTTTCAAAAAGAAATGATAGACAAAGATATTGTATCAGGGATAACTTGGTTTTCTGGAAAATCTAAAGAACGCCAGATATTAAGCCCCGAACAAGCAAAAACCCTTTTCACAGTTAACTGGAAAGATGAAAGGTCAAGGCTTGCCAATATGCTGGCAATGGTAACCGGAATGAGGTCGGGAGAAATACAGGGCTTGCAGATACAGGATTTAGGTCAGGATTGCCTGTATGTCCGGCATAGCTGGAATTTTCAGGACGGATTAAAAACCACAAAAAATAATGAAACCAGAATAGTTGAAATACCTTTTCCGGGGCTTATATATGAATTGACAGAATTGGCAAAAAGCAATCCGCATGGTTATAATATGGACAGCTTTGTATTCTGGGCAGAAAAACTTCCGAGTAAACCTATTGAGCAGGATATTTTCCGTAGAGACTTAAAAGACGCATTGTTAAAAACTGGGCTTAGCCAGGAATCAGTCAAGGCATATACCTTTCATGGCTGGAGACATTATTTTACTGCTTATATGAGACCAAGAATTGATGAAAAACTACTGCAATCTCAAACAGGGCATAAAACTCGTGTAATGCTTGACCATTACGCTGGACATAGGATTGCCGGAGATAGGGAACGTATCAGGGAAGCCCAGATTAAAACTTTTGGAACATTGATTCCATCAGAAATGGTTAGTTAATTTTCAGGCTCAGCTTCAATTTGATTTTGATAGTAATTATACACCTGTTTAAGAGAATCGGAAACCGCTTGCACAACTTCATCGTTATATTTGTAAAACAAGGCAGAAACAGAAGGTGGTGAAATATCAGCAGGCTTGAATAGCTCATACGGCTCTATTTCCAAGACAGAAGCAAATTTTACCATGCTTGCCGGAGAAATCCACCTTTTTCCGTTTTCAACATCACTTAGAAAATTTATTGAAATATCCAGCCTTTCTGCAAACTCGGTTTGTGTCCATTTCCGGTAATTTCTGTATCGCTTGATATTGGTTCGGACTATATTTCTCAATTCGCTTTCGGTCATTTTATTCCGCCTTGTAGGGAAGTTTTTATCATACTGATAGCGTGATAAACTTGACAAACAGCTAGTTGCGTGATATGTTTTCTCTAATTGCGTTAGAATACAGGGGGCATTTTTATATGAATGTAGGGGAAGAAATTGTAATGGCATATTTGAAGTATATAAAAGGTTGTGATTTTATACAGTCAAATCTATATACTCCAGATGCTCATGGGGAAATTGATGTCGTTGGAATAGATATAAAAAATAAGAAAATATATGTTTGCGAAGTCGCAATACATTTAACTACAGGGTTATTATATGTAGACCCAATAAATCGCAGCTCAAATAATGTCAATAAACTAGTTGACAAGTTTTCTAAAGATATAGAATATGCAAATAAATATTATCCGGAATATGAAAAAATTGTAATGTTATGGAGTCCAATTGTAAAAAATCAGAAAATAGGTTCAAAACAAAATCAATTAAATGATGTTCTGGAAATTAAAAATATTATAAATAAAAGATATGACATTGAATTATTAACCGTCATAAATAATTCTTTTATGGAGTATATAAATGAATTAAGGGAATATGCAACAAGAGAGACAAAAGAAAATAAATCGCCCATAATTAGATTTTTGCAGATTGAAGAATATCTCAAAAAACATATTAAAAAACTGGAAAAAAATAAATAAATAATTCCATAACGACCGCTGTCCTTTCTTTTGCCTCCTATAATAAAAACGAAGGGTGAATTTTATTTTAGGAGGTATTCAAATGACCAATTCACATGTACCAAGCAAAGAAATCCTTAGTCGTGAAGAAGCGTCAAAACTCTTGTATATGCAATACGTCCTCTATAATAATGTATATAAGAGCAATAAATATTTTATTGGAGGTATTCAAATGACACCAGAAGAATATTGTCTATTAGGCAATCATAACTATTCTTTTTATACAAAAAAAATGGGCGGGGTTTTTTGCGATTGGTACGATAAGAAAATTGATGGAACTGAAGCAGCCCAGAAATTAAGGAAATGGTACGAAAAGGGCTTGAAAAAAACAAAAAAAGAGGAGCATTCAGACATTAAGGCAAGAGAACTGGAAGAATGCTTTAATGCTCTGGATTCATTTGTCAGAACGTATGACTTGGTAGATGATGACAAAGAATCAACACCTCAAAACAATCTTATCAACGAAATGATAGGGGAAGGAATTTTATCAAAAGACGGAAAAACACCATTAAGAAAATTTGACGCCGTTGCATTTTTTTTAGTGGAAAAAGGTCAATTTCCTACAGTTGCATCATTGAAAGATATGGGATTAAAAAAGCGCGATGGTAAACCATACAGCGATAGAGCATATCAAGTAGCGTTAAACAATGCAAATTTTTCTAAGCAGCGAAAAAAATATGCATAAATAGTACACTTTTTCTGCATTACATCCGATGAAAAATACTTCATTATTTACCTCATATCGTGAATAAAAACAATTATCACGAATAGGAGATATTCAATGAATCTTATTCAAACAGACAGCAAAATTTTTAATCGCTCAGAAGCAGCGGTGTATCTGCGTATATGCAAGACCACTCTGGATAAACTAACAATTCCACGTATCAAAATAAGGCGGAGGGTTCTCTATAGGCGGTCAGCACTAGACCAATGGCTTGCACAGAATACACAAATAAAGGCGGTCAAAAATGACTGAAAATCAGGCAATACAAAATATCATAAACATTACGGAAAGGCTTTGTGAAAATATTGGAAAAATCCGTTACGGTTCAGTCAGCGCTACTCTAAGAATCCATAATGGCAGGGTTATTGATGTAACCCATTCTACAACAGAAAGCACACGAGAGCAGGAGAAACGTAAATGCGATTACCAGAGCAGTACCTAAACGACATTGAGAAAGACTTAAATCGAGCGGGCTGGCTCTACAGTCGTCATAAAAGCGGCAAAATCACTTGCTTTCCCGGAGCAAGGCGTGGAAATAAAGCATACGCAGCACAAGAGCAAAAATGTATAAACGCAGTTATTTCTGAGCTTAACAGTATGAGTGGGACACCATTTTTTTTGACCCTTACAGCCCCATATAATAATGGCTGCTTGGAAGATATTTTTGATAGTTGGCCTATAATAAAAAAAAGGTGGCGAGCTTTTCTACAATGGGCACGACGTAATAGTTTTTACACACATATACAGGTTTATGAAGCGCACGAAAACGGGGGCTGTCATTTACATATAATAATGCATCATAAGGAAAAAATGGATATTCGTATTCCTTTATGTGATATACCAAGAATAATTATTCTACGCCGGTTAAACAAAAAATCGGATAAAAACAAACACACACAGCACCTTCTTAATATCTTACAATTAACCCGAAAAATAAAAAAAGCATGGAATATTGGTCATGCGGAAATCTCGTTTGCAAAAGATAGCAGTACAGTCCATTATCTGTGTAAAGAACTTGGCAGGGGTTCACAGATTGAAGACGCATTAATAAGAACGAAACAAGGCAAGGCAACAGCAACAGACAATAAGAAACTGTGGGCGCATTTTATCTCTAAAAAATTGAAATTACGCCGATGGTCTACAAGTCGCAACCTTAAAGCCCGTCCCCTAGATATAAAGATTAATAATTCAATCAATATCAAAAATAATGACTATATCGTAGATGTTATACCTATTCCAGTTCCAGTCCGCAGAGCAGATTCTTTTAAGAAAAAAATAACGATATTATACCCTGGAAGCGATGAACATAAATATGTAAACAATTTATTTATGAAAGTATCGCAGGAAAAGGAAAATATTGATTTATTGGTGACTGAAGCTTTATCCGAATAAAAAATGACAAAGCTTTTCCTAATTATTCCTTTGATTGCATTATTACTCTTATTATCAAGAATCGGTAATTTAAGAAATTAAATTCGCCTTTCAGGATAGGAAAAATACCCCTAAAAAACAAGGAGATTCATTATCTAATGATAACTCTTACAGCTAAACTCTAAAAAACACGCTCAGGAGCGCTCAGGGTTCGCTCCAGTGCTTCGATTGGGCTTTTCGACATAAAATAGGGGAATTAAGGAATGAACAGCTCTATGCCCATATATATATCCCTACAGGGCTATTGGGAATCACTCTTCCATTGCCTGCTTTCGGAGTTTATCCATTTCTGTTTTGTTATCCTCGGTCATGCCATATTTAATAACAGCGGAAAGGGGCAAAAGCGGGTGGTCATTTTTAGGAATTATTTGGTCGGGTTGATTATTGGCTTTCCATAGCCAGTTGCCCCGCTCATCGTCATAAATTATTGAGAATCCATTATGGCACATTTGTATCATTTTAATACCTCTATGTTTATATTATAGGAGCGGAACAGGGCACAAGACCATATATTACTGATTTATTCTTTGCTCCAATAACGGTAGCCCCTTTTCCCGCCAGAATCGGGGACTAAGCCAGCCTTCCGACATTCCACCCCCTATTGCGAACTCGGCTACTGGTATGCGTTTATCCTTGGTATCAATATCAAAGTATTTACTAATTTCCTGTTTTATGCCATCAAGGATATTACCAGAAATATCCAATAGGGATAGTTTCCGCCATAAATACTTATCACCCCTAAGTCCCCATTGTGCTGGCTCTGGTTCGAAAAATCGTTTTACTTTCATTTTAATACCTCTATGTTTATATTATAGGAGCGGAACAGTGAAAGCAATCTGTCAACTTTTGGCTGCCCATAACTGGCATATAAAAGTGGCAAAAAACGATTGAGCTTCTATGGTGCAAGATATGCCAAAACAGGCTTGGATACGCTTGTTGTGCTTGCAAGTCCTTACCCTGCAATGATATAATACGCTTAGATAGTATGGGATGGTTTTTAGCAGGTCGGATTGAGAAATCTCATAACCCGGAGGTCGTAGGTTCGAGTCCTACTCCTGCTATAAGGTGAATAGCTCCCGCATAGGGAGCTATTATTTTATGAACTGCCGAGGACTCGAAGAGTTCAGCCCGCCGACCAGGTGGGAGGAAAAGGCGCCATGGATGGCGCCGAAAGGGCTGAACCCCGGCCTGGAAGCCCGAGACAGGATGTTGAGGGCTGGAAGGCGAGTCCTACTCCTGCTATTTTTGGAAAAGCCGCCTTTGGGCGGTTTTTTCAGTTTATTTGACTGATAACCAAAGCCTTAACTGTACATTCAAGGCGACTTTTATACTGAACGATACTGGAGAGGAAATATTATGGCAAGGATACCTACAGTTTATCTGAAACAACTATTTTCAACTTTCTCTTTGTTGATGATGCTCCGCAGTATAAGGCTGATACATTACGGTTGTTTGCAGAAATAAAAGCAGGAAAGTTTAAGCCGTTTACATCGGAGTATGTTATTCAAGAATTAGACAACACTCAGGATGTTGAAAAACTTGCAAAGATGAAAGCATTGATCGCTGATTGCAAAATAGCAGTGATTCCAGAAAATGAAGAAATACAGGCTTTATCCAGTGTATATGTTACAGCGGGTATAATCCCGGAAAAGTTTGCAACGGATGGTTTGCATATTGCTGCGGCAACTGTCGCTGGTCTTGATTTGATTATAAGTTTGAATTTTCGGCATATTGTGAAGCACAAGACTATATTTGAAACAAAGGTAATAAATACCCGTGAAGGTTACAAACGGGTTTTTATTCACACGCCAGCGGAGGTAATAGACAATGAATAAAACCTTTGACGATTACATGAATGATCCTGACATAATCAATGAGCCGATGCCGTTAAGAGAGATTTATGCTGCCCGCTTAAAAATACACGATGAAACCAAAAACATGACACCAGAGGAAAGATCGGCATATTATAAGGCTGGTACAATCAAGTTTCTAGGCAAAGAAGCTGCCGCTAGATTACAAGTAAAGCCAGTGGCAACCAGATAGGATCGGGATATATACCCCTACAGAGGTGATAGACTATGCCGAAAACATTTGAAGAATATATGAATGACCCACGGATAATAAATGAGCCTATGGGTTTTTTTATATATATTTTTTCTTGTTTATCATCTGGCAATGATAAAATGTTTGATATTCGTGGATACACAATGGAATTATCGATTATTGAAATATACTTTAGGATTGGCAGTAATTTATCAAAGGATTCTTTTCTACCATATTTCAACAGAATGATTCCGAGCCAAAGATATTCTGGCAGTCGTTCTTTGTTCCATGAGTTTGATTGAAAATTTATATTCGTTTGCCGCATACCATAATTCCATGGCGATGCGAGAATGCCTCCTTTTTTTCTAAAACTTGTTCTCCTAATGAACTTACGTTCTTATTCCTCTTCATAATTACTCCAGAAAATAAAAGATAATGTTATAGTATAACAAATGAATTACCAAGAGGAATTTGCCCTAAAAACCGCCAACCTTCTTCCAACGACATACGAGATGGTGAACTATCAAGACCCCCAGTACGCCTCAGTAACCCTCAATCACCCAAAT
>Ga0099364_10006148_pt1 | contig 17554 bp, 17 predicted proteins | sample TergutTh196P3_FD_73070 | JGI IMG/M metagenome (GOLD analysis project Ga0099364, IMG submission 73070) | Microcerotermes parvus P3 segment gut microbial communities from Pointe-Noire, Republic of the Congo - Th196 P3 | ecosystem: Host-associated > Arthropoda: Insects > Digestive system > Gut ...
TTTTTTGGAGTTGCGTTCAATTGAAATCTTGTCCGCTATATACACTGCTTTTTCAACAACGCTCATCTTATCTCTGCCAACAGTATGGAATCGGACGGCGTTGATAATATCCTCATCGGTTATACCAAGCGAATCCCGCAAATACATCGCACCCGCAATCCCGTGCCACAGCTTAGGCGCGTCAAGTTCAGCCTCATCAACACTAAACCCGCTTTCCGCCACCATTTTCTGCAATTCACCGGCCGATGACTCTTTCATAATATCATGGAGCAGAGCCGCTGTATATGCTTTTTCACTTTCATCAGGTGTCAAGCGGTACTTTTGCGACAACTCGAAGCACATTTTTGCCGTGTTAATGCTGTGGATATAGCGGTCTCCGCCCGACTTTCCGAACTTTCCGCGTATTTCGGTTGATGAAACTTTTTTTACGGGAATATCAAGAAGTTGAACCCCAAACCGCTCGGCGCATTTTGCGTATTCATCGTATGTCCTCGATTCATCACGTGCGGCGGCAACAACCGTGCAAAGCTCAAGAATGCCTTTACAGTCCTTCCAACGCTCAAAACCGAGGAGCATATCCGAGCCTATTATCAGGAAAAATTCATCGCCCGGATAAAGACTTTTAAGCTCACGCAAAGTATCAATAGTATAGCTGAGATTGAGCTTTTGTTCAATATCGCTTATTTCGCAACCTGGGCAGTTTACAAATGCCGCCTGTGCAAGCTCAAATCTGTCTTGAAAGGGAGTTGCAGTTGTTTTATGCGGTGCGTTTCCCGCCGGGATAATCAATGTTCTGTCCGGCTTAATTATTTGCGCGACCGATTTAACGAGATTAACGTGACCGAAATGAGGGGGGTCAAAGCTCCCCCCGAATATTGCTGTCTTTTTCCCCGTACTATTTTTGGATTTCTTGGATTTGTTTTCAAAGTTCATACAGCCCCCAACATTTCCGCCAATTTTCGCAAGGCCGCTCCGCGGTGACTTACCGCATTCTTTTCAAAATCGCTGAGTTCTGCGAACGATTTATCGCCTATCATAAAAATAGGGTCATAGCCGAATCCGTTATCCCCGCGTTCCTCAAATCCGATATATCCGCCACAGACCCCCGTAACTGTTTCGGGAATCGGATTTTCCCCGTCAATGTAACAGATACAGCAGACAAATCGTGCAGCCCGTTGTGCAACAGGAACGCCCTCAAGCTTTTCGAGTATTTTCTTTTTCCGCCCGCCCTCCGGTGCATACCTCGCAGAATATATTCCCGGTTCGCCGCCGAGATAGTCAACTTCAAGTCCGCTGTCATCGGCAATAACAGAAAAGCCGCTCAATTTATAAACCGCCTCAGCTTTAAGCCTTGCATTTTCTTCAAAAGTGTTACCCGTTTCTTCCACATCTATGCAAATTCCCGCCTCGGACTGTGACAGCACTTCATAACCCAACGGTTCGAGCAATTGTTTAAATTCGCGGATTTTTCCCGAATTATTAGAAGCAATAATCAACTTCATTCCGTATCACCCGTATTAAGTGACGATTCAAAACCCGAATCAAACAATATCTTTACATAGTCATCGGGGATAAATGATTGCAAATCATCAATTTTTTCGCCGACACCGACGAGCTTTACCGGAATACCAAGCTCATTTTTGATTGCAACGATTATCCCGCCCTTAGCCGTCCCGTCCAATTTAGTGAGTGCAATCCCGGTAATATCGGTGACTTCGCCGAACAGCCGCGCTTGATTGACTGCGTTTTGCCCCGTAGTAGCATCCAACACAAGCAGCGTTTCAAAACTGCATTCGGGCAATTGTGAATTAACCGAACGCGCAATCTTTTTCAGTTCCTCCATAAGGTGCTTTTTGTTATGCAACCGCCCCGCCGTATCAATTATCAACACATCGGCATTACGCGCTTTTGCCGCATTACAAGCATCATAAACGACAGCCGCGGGGTCAGAGCCTTCTGCATGACGAATAATATCCGTTTTTGAGCGGTTTGCCCATTCGGAAAGTTGCTCAATTGCCGCCGCTCTGAAAGTATCGGCTGCCGCGATTATAACTTTATTGCCTTCGGACTTGAGGTTAGCCGCCAATTTACCGACTGTGGTAGTTTTTCCCGCGCCGTTGACACCTATTACCATTATAACTGCGGGCTTATGTGTCAAGTCAAGTTGGTTGCCGCCTGTCAGCATTTCCGACAATATCTCCCGCATCATTCCGGTAATTACAGAGGTGTCCTTCGCGCCCGTCTTTTTGATTTCACTGCGAAGTTTTTCGCATACATCATCGGCAGTCTGCGTTCCTAAGTCGGCGAGAATAAGCGTTTCCTCAAGCTGTTCAAAAAATTCCTCGTCTATTTTAGTAAAAGAGTTGACGACTCGTGCAACTCCGACCGAAAGCGAATCCTTAGTCTTTTTTAATCCTTCTTTTAATTTTGAAAACAGATTCAATTTATTTTTTACCCATGCCCTTTCTGCACATTTTTTAACATTCTACCATAAAAATAATTAACTGTCAAGAGTAATCATTATTCCGTCATGCGCCGCTGTAGTATTGGGGAAAATCCGCTTTGCCGTACGGATACCGTCTTGCGGACGTTCTAATGCGGGGCTGTAGTGAGTCAGCCATAATTGTTTCGCGCCGCATTTTGCCGCAAGGTGTGCTGAATCCGAAAAAAGCATATGATTTTTTTCCTCGATTTTTTCCCGCATTGCCTCATCGTAGTACATTCCTTCACTTATAAGCAGGTCAACGCCGCTTGCAAAATCCGACATAAGGTTAAACGGGAGGGTGTCGGTAAAATAGCAGACCGAGATAGGCTTTCGCTCGCCGTCAAGCACTTGCTTCGGCGAAACTAAAACCGTTTCGCCGTTTTCTTCAAAAGTAACCGCTTCACCTGCGTGCAAAATTTTGTACAGCCTTACGGGAATGTTAAGCGCGGCGGCTTTTTCGGGATTAAATATCGGCTTGCGGAACAATTCAACGCGGTAGCCGAAGCAAGTCATTCCATGCCTTAAAGGGAGTGCGGTAACAGTCAATCCCGCCTTATCCGGTATTTGCGGTGCGAGCTTGTCCAACTCAATTATATCAAGAGGAAACGGCAAACGCGGCGCGATTATTGTCAAAGCCGACACTATTCTGCGAAGCCCGGGCGGCCCTGCAATTGTGAGCGGCTTTGTTCTTGCGGAGTTAGCAAGTGTTAAAAGCAGTCCGGGCAGTCCGGCTGTATGGTCAGCGTGAAAGTGCGTAATCAACAGCAATTCGAGCCGAGATGGCTTCAGCTCGGCTTTTTTCAATGCAATCTGTGTCCCCTCGCCGCAATCGATTAAAACAGCCGCACCCTGATACTCAATCCAACAGCAGGTCAGCCATCTGTTCGGCAGGGGAATCATCCCCCCCGTTCCGGGTAAACATACGTCTATCAAAGTCTTATCATACCTTTCTTATGCAGATTTTCAATTACTGCTCTTTTGTGAGAGCCGCCGCTTTCCCCGTCAAGACACCATGCAACAGACTCGTCACAGCGGAATTTTACCTTGGAAACACGCTCAAATATTACGTAATTAGGGTCATATTTTTGCGCCGACAAATCCATGATAATATTGCTCAATAAAATAGGATTGCCGGGATTTTTTACGAGAAAAAGTTCAAACTCCCCATCGTCTAATTTAACCTTTGATTTAGCTAATCTGAACATCCCCGCTACTGATGTAGTATTTGTGACAAGCCCCACCGCGAATTCATCTTTTATGACTTTGCCGTTAAACTCAACCGTCATTTTGTAGCTCGGAATGTCGATAGCCTGCCTAATTCCTTCAACTACGTAGGACAGATGCCCAAATGTCTTCTTGATGTCCTGTGTGACTGTATAAGACACCGATGTGAACAGACCGAATGCCGCCACATAAATAAAAAACTTGTTGTTAAATCCGCCAATGTCAAGGGGGCGGTTTTTGCCGTTCAAAATCTTTTTTACCGCCATGCCGACATCACACGGCATTGAAACCGTTGCGGCGAAATCGTTAGCAGTCCCCGATGGGACAAAACTGAACACTGTTGGTGATTCAAGCCTTGCGACTCCGTTGACTATTTCCGAAAGAGTCCCGTCCCCGCCGTAACATACAATTAAATCATAATTCTCGCCGCATTTAACAACTTTTTTCTCAGCATCGGATTTTTTCTCGGTTGGATAAACGGTGACTTCGTACTTATATGAGGAAAACTCGCTGACCAATTCAAGCAAGGTAGAGTTCGCCTTCATCTTTCCCGCGTTGGGATTAACTATTAAAAGCAATTTTTTAGTCATGCTCTTGTACCGCCTTGAATATTCCTTCTATAATTTTGCACATAGCCTCGGCAAGCGGATGCGCGGGTACATTCCAAACAGTTCCCCCCAATTCGATGTTGTATCTGCTCGGCGCAACGGTGGCAACACCGGTAACATAGTCATGAGTGTCAGAAAAATTTTCGTTGCCGCGCGGTTCGAGATTGTGTCGGCTCTCGTGTACATAATCATCAATGTCGTCAGCCCGATACTCCGGTCCTCCTTCCAAATTGTCATCAATATATCCCCCGCCACCGAAAGCAGAAGCCGGAGCGGCATCCTCTACCACAATTGTTCTCATTTCACCCTCGGAATCGACTATAAATCCTTCATCGTAATCGTTTTCTTCTGCATCCTCATCAGCTAAAACACCGGAATCGTCCTCCGCGGCATATTGTCGCGATTGCGACGACATAAGATTTTTACCTGTTCCGGGTAGTGCCATATCACCCGAATTAAAAGCGATAATCGCACCTATTACAATAAGGCAGATTGCCGCCGCCGAAGAGGCTATAGTCGTGATTCTCAGCATTCGCCTACGCTTATTGCAGTTATGCTGTTTCAGCTCGGCTATTAATTCCTCGACAAATGCCCGGTTCGGCTCAATCATGTCATTTTCTTTTTTATACTGCTCTCTAAAATCGGCGTTCATCAAAAATCAACCTCCCCCAGTTTTTCTTTCAGAATGTTGCGTGCACGATGCAGGCGGGATTTTACGGTGTTCGCGCCTAATCCCGTGACTTTGCATATTTCGGTGATTTGCATATCCTCATAGTAAAAAAGGTGAATAATCACACGGTATTTCTCGTCTAATGACATGACGGCAGGATAAACAACAAGCCTTGTTTCAAGCGCGTTGAGATTATCCGAACCCTTCCCCGCATTCCCCGAATTACCGTAAGCTTCCGCCCATTCAGAAGCAACAAAGCCGGAAACCTCTTTTTGCCTTGAGCCGGAGCGAACCAAATTTTTCCCCGCATTGACGGTAACGCGAATCAGCCATGCTTTCCTGTGTTCTTCGTCATTGAAAGTCTTGCCCGAAGTCACAAGCTTAAGAAAAACCTCCTGCATTATGTCCTGCGCATCGTGGGGATTTCCCGTTTTTGCCAATGCCAAACGATAGAGCATATCCGAGTACTTGCGTACAGTTTCTTCTGTTAAATCAAGTTCAGCCATTACAATCCCCCACTCGTAAGAAGCTGTGTCACCTATGAACACTGCTTCTAATAATAACACAATGCCGATTGTGAAAAGGTTGCATTTATTTTGATTTTGCCAATTTAATCATGTCCTTGAGTTTCAGTCTGTTGCCGTTATGCAAAATTATATGCTCATATACTTTTGCAACAAACATCGCAAACAATGCCAAGCATAATGCCAACACCCCAATCGAAAGGGTTATTTCACCGACACTCATTTTCCCCGCAATAATTGCGGATGGCAATGCAAACGGAGATGATATAGGGAAATAGCGCGACAGTGTTACGAGGAAATTACCTTGCCCATCGGGGTCAAGCCCGGTAAATGTCGAAAAATAGGTGAGATAAAACCCCAACATACTTATCAAGATAAGCGGCTGCAACGCGGTTTGCAGGTCTTCAATTTTGCTCACGCTCGCCCCTATAAGCCCCGCAATTAACGAATAGAACAAGAATCCCATTACAAAAATGACAGTGATAAAGACAATATTAAGCGGGCTGAATCCCGAAAAGACAGTCCCCAACTCGGCTGTCAAAGCGGTAAGATTCGGGTCGCTTGTATCGACCATTCCCACGACTTCGCCAAGAGTTCCCAAAGGTGCAAAAACAAAGAAAACAACAGTTGACACCGTTCCGACTAACACCATTGACGTTAATGCCACAAGCAAAGTCCCCAACACTTTGCCGATTATTACCGCGAGAGGTCTTACACTGGTTAAAAGCAATTCCATAACGCGGGAAGCTTTTTCGGTAGCAATCGCTTGAGCCGTCAATTGCCCGTATGAGATTATAAGGGTGAAAAGGATAAGCGATGTCGCCATTGTCAAAACCATGGTGATAACTTCCGCTATTTCGCTCTGCGGCTCTTCGCCACCGACATTGACTGTTGTTGATATATAAGCGTTTGCTTTGTGAACATCTTCCGCCGATATTCCGAGGTTTACGAGGTTTGAGTCCCTTATTGCCGTATTAAAAAGGTTCAACAACGCGAAACAGTCGGAATTGTTGATTAACTCAGTACTTTCCGGGCGCGACATCCTCACGTTAAAACCGCCGCCGCTCGGCTCAATTACCGCAAGCGTAACGGCTTCAAGGCTTGTTGTTACCGAATCCATAAACTCTTGTACTTCTTCGTCGGCAATGCTCTCATGCTCGACTTCAAATCTGCTTAAAAAGGAAAAGTCAATCCGGAGCCCGGAGCTGTCACAGATGTATACTTTTTTGATTGCAAACGCTTCCATTTCCGCAACAGTGTTCCCCTCATCATCGGTAATCCGCAACACTTCCGACTCAGATGAAAGCAATCCGGGCAAAAAGTTTGCGGCGGCAATCATCAGCGAGAATACCACAAGCATAATAACAGTACTCGCAATGTATGACTTTGACTTGATGATTTGAATATAGGTAAATTTCAGTATTTTTTCCCAGCCTTTAGTCCGCATTTTCACACCCCTCCTTTCCGACACCAACCTTTTCTACAAATATTTCATGCAAACTCGGTTCGCGCAACTCAAATTTAACAAGCGTTATTCCCGCGGCTACTATTTTTGCCAGCAACTCTGCTGCCTGTGACTCGGTTTTAACCTTGAAATCAGTTTGGTTTGGTGTGTGTGAGGTTAGCTCAAGCCCGCACTCTGCGGCAATAGGGAGAATGTTGCTGTCGGCTTTTATGCTTAGGTTTACTCTGCCGTAGCCTTTTTTGATTTTATTGAGATTCCCTTGTAAAACCGTGTTGCCGCGATTTAAAATGACAATGTTTTCGCAAAATTCCTCAACAGTCGCCATTTGGTGGCTCGACATTATTATAAATTTGCCATTGTCAATTTGCTCGCGGATAATGCCCTTGAACAAATCGGCATTCACGGGGTCAAGCCCCGACATAGGCTCATCAAGAACCAACAATTCCGGGTCTGACACAAGCGCGGCGGCAAGTTGAATCTTCTGCTGATTCCCTTTTGACAGTTGGTCGGCGCGTTTTTTACGGTATTCATCGATATTCAAACGCCCGAACCAATGGTCGATTGAGCGGTCCGCATCCTTTTTGTTCATGCCTTTCAGTTCCGCAAAATAATGCATTTGCTCTATTATGTTGTATTTGGGGTACAGTCCGCGCTCTTCAGCCAAATACCCAATGCGTCCATGCTGAGAGCATACGTCAAGCGGACGCTCATTCCATGTAACCGTTCCCGTTTCCTTTGCCAACATTCCGAGAATAACTCTGATTGCGGTGGTTTTTCCCGCGCCGTTAGTCCCGAGCAACGCAAACACGCCCGGGCGTTCAATCGCAAATGTAAGCTGTTTTACGGCATAATAGTCGCCGTACCTTTTTCTGATTGCATCTACTCTTAACATTTTACCCTATCCCGGATAAACCGGAAAAGCCTTTCTTAAATTTCTTTGCCAAAACAGCTCAGGATTTCAGAGGTCAGCACCTTGCCATTTCTTCACAAACGTGCTTTTTAGCGGCTTCTTCCGCCGCCCAAACTGCGCCCCCCCCCGCCCCCTGAGCGCCCCCCGCCGCTACTTGAACTTGACTCGATTTTTACTTTTGTTACATACGTCCGTATGTAAGTATCGCTTTTCTGGTAGTATCGAATCGAATCCCTGTCCAAATAGTTTTGGGCGCATTTTGCGGGACTCATTTTATAAGCGGATTTGACCCCGAATATAAAGCCTAAGACTATAATAGTGTCAACGACAAAGAAAATGAAAAGCATTGTCATTGTGTCGCTTGGCGGACTTTGCTCGCTCGTTGTATTGCTTGGCGGGGATTGCTCGACTATTGCGCCTTGCTCGGCATATCTAACTGCTGTGTCGGCGTAATTGTGAATAGCTTGACTGTAGTTTTCGTTTAGCATAGAGTCCCACATATTGTCAAATATTCGCTCAATACGGCTTGCGGTTATAACATCCGCCGCGTTGTTTCGCGCGTAAATGTAGTCGTGCATTTGCCCGGTTATTCCGTGCGAGTTTATGAGCAGGATTACTCCGGATGTATCTTGCCCTATATTTTCGTTATAGAAATGCTCGGCATAACGCCCGGAATCTTCTGCCGAAGGAAACAATATTTCTGTTACTAAAACAGTGATGTAAAATCCCGCCGCTTCGCTTGCATTAAAAAGGCTTTCCTCAATAACCACGGCAGAATCGGCGGAGAAATGCCCGGCTTCGTCAAAAAGGTATTGCTGATTTGCGTATGCGGGTGTAATCGTGCATACTAAGGCTATTAATGCCGTTAATGTCGTTAATGTCGTGATTAGCTTCATATAGCTCACCTCACACATAATTCATAATAATTCCGATAGCGATATTAGCCGCAACGACTGCCGCCCCCGCCGCAATTGCTACTTTTGCTTTAACCACCGGTAAATCCCCTGCAAACTTCCCCGTTTGCCCGTTAATTGCAAAATGGTAAAACTTATCCTTATATTTATAAGTCAAAAACCATACAGGCAAAAGGAAATGCTCCCATCTGTTGCTGTGAATATCAATTGTATTGGAGGTGACGTTTACAGAGTTGTACCCGGTAATCGAACCGCGCATGACATTAGTTGCGGAAGAAACGGCACGCTGTTTTATCCGCGGGTACACATCCTCTTTGGCAACGTCATATTTTTCCGCAATATAGCCCGAAAGGTAGGACATTTTAAATTCGGCGGTATCATTGTAACCGAAAGGCTCGATACATTCCATCATCACATCGTCAATCCTTGAGGAAGCGTCATGGGGAATCCCGCTGAATTTCATGCTCCCGCTTCGGACTGCGATATACTCCTTGGTTTCGGTGTATCGGTACTGTCCTGTAGACCAACTCCTGACTTTTTTGCAATTAGCGGTAATCCCCCCGTGTGTCTTGCAATCCGAAATCCAGTAGGGGACATAAATTGCAGTCATCTCATGCAAATGTGCCCCCGAACGAAAGTCACTCGGCAGGAAAATGCGTTTTCGGCAGTATTCCTTGAGCTTTGCTTCAGCCTGTTCCCTTGTTACTTTGAACGGGATTAGCTTAGACGGTTTATACTCGCCCGAAAGCCTCCCCGTAAGTATCACGGGTGAAAGACAGTAAACACATTGAGTTGCCGATGTGGTGCTGTCTGTTACGACTGCCGCTCCGCAGCTCGGGCAGTTGTACAACGCACTGTACTCGCTGAACAACGCCTCCTCCTCTAATTCTTCGGCAGTTTTCGGTGGTTCGGGTTCATCTAAGATATGATGTTCTTTTTCCGGATATATTTCCGACAACTGCTCGCTCGTGAACGCGCTTTCACAATAGTCACAGCCGAAATTTTGCTCACCGGATTTAAATTCTAAATTCGCGCCGCAATTCGGACACTTATACTGCACTACTTCCATTCTTTTACCCTTGCCCTTTCTGCACAAGTGTGCTGTTGAAAGTTCGTTTTCCGCACTTACGCAGATTTAACTCCATTCTTTTACCATTGCCCTTTCTGCACAAGTGTGCTGTTGAAAGTTCGTTTTCCACACTTACGCAGATTTAACTCCATTCTTTTACCCTTGCCCTTTCCGTAATAGTATTATTCCTCACCTTTAAAGGCAATGATTTATTCAGCCTTATTACAAAATCATCGTTAGGATTAAACAGCACAACTACCCGTCCCAGTGTACCATCTTTTACTAATAAATACCACATATTTAAGCGGGTGTTATCATGCGCCGACACTGTGACATCGGCATTAAACTCGTTAAAAGAGACATTGTCGCTGTAAATACCGAATCTTTCCGCGTTTTGCAGGTTAAGCGTGACCATGTTCTTCCGTCTGCTTTTGCCCGTGATTTTATCAAGCTCAAGCTCGTTATTGGTGAGAATATATTCATATTCAACGATTAGCGATTTGAAAAAGTGAACGCCGAGCCAAATTACGCCCGGAATCGCCGCCAATGCGATTACCGTAATAAAGCTTATTCCCGCAAACATAATTGCCGCTGCGAGAAAAATCCCGCAAACTACTGCCGTAACCGCAACTAACGCTATTTTTAAAAGTATATTCGGTATATCCGGCTTTTTTACAATAATTTGCTCAATAAATATATCCATCTTTTTACCCTTGTCCTTTCTGCACGAGAATGAAATTAAAAGTTCGTTTTCCGCACTTACGCAGATTTACTTCCAATGTTTGTTACCCTTGTCCTTTTTGCACGAGAATGAAATTATTTGTTAATTTTTATTAGTATAACACAGATTTATTATTCCGTCAATGGGTATACTAAATAAAGAAAAACGGAGGAAAACAAGGATATGGATAAAAAGATGTCTGAATGCAAAAAAGAAACCGCAAAAACAAAAGAACCAATCAAACAAAAATATCGGGACACTGTAATGATTAAACCGCGGGAAATCATTCCGATAATGGCGCAATCGGCAGACCCCCTCGGCTCGTATACCGGGACTCCCGAAGCTCCCGGCGAACTGCCCACCCAAGATGCCGACGACTTATAACCACAGTAAAAACGCGCTACAAGATTAGTAGCGCGTTTGTCTATGAACGCAGCTTTTTAGCTTTCCTTTTCTAACAAAGCCGCAATCGTTTCGGGAGACATATTGCCACCGCTTGATTTAGGCTCGGATTCCGTCGCAGAACCCGCTAACAAAGCCGCAATCGCTTCGGGGGACATATTGCCGCCGCTTGATTTAGGCTCGGGTTCGGGCTCGGATTCCGCCGCAGAACCCGCTAACAAAGCCGCAATTGCTTCAGGAGACATATTCCCGCCGCTCGATTCGGGTTCGGAATCCGCCGTTTTTTTAGTATTGTTCAGCACAGGGGCGAATGCCGATTCGGTAATCGGCTCATCGTCAATGTTTGACGCAAGCGATTCTACATCAATCTTGTTTTCATTAAGAATACTGCCTACATCGTGTATACTGCTGTATTCATGGGATTTTTGCTCTAAAATGCTGTCAATGCTGTAAATCGCATCCATGTCATCGTTTTGCTCGGTATTGTCGGTTTCCGCACTCTCATTTGAGGATTCAGGCATTTCGGGCGGCTTAAAATAGTCGGCAAAGTTTTTCGCCGCTTTTTTGTATGTCAAGTCCTCCTCATCGGAAAATTTAAACCAGTAGCGGTCAATCGGCATAATTCCGTGAGTTTTTCTTAAAACCTCATAAGGATTATAGTCCTCAATGCCGAACCTTCTTAATTCCCCTTCTGTAAAAGGAGTTTTGTCTTGAAAAACCCTGCTTGAGAACAAAAAGTATATGTCATTAAGCTCAAGACGGCGGGCAGTGCTTGTAAGAATCCTATCCTTTGCAGTCGGATTAAAGCTGTAATCGACTTGCCCATCTTCGTGGATTGAATAAGACGCAAGCAACGAATTCCCGCTCATAAGCTCAAATTCAAGCGGCAACGGAATGTCAAACGGGTCGGTGCTGACAACATTGTAGGTATTGGATTTGATGATTTTCATTGGGGTACTCTACCTCCTTAGATTCTCTTCGAGAAAAGAAATTTGCTTAGGCAGAGAATAGTATAACATAAGTTGTCGAAATTTTCAATACAAATTCAAGAATATTTTCAGAATGTTAAATTTGACGAAAAAAAGCTTGACTTTTTGTGACATTTGCCAAAAATAAAAGCTTGCATTATTCGCAAAAGTATGGTAATATAAAAATAGTTGCATTATTTTTAAGCTTATAAAAAATTCTACGGCACATTTGTGCAGAAAGGACAAGGGTAAAAACTTGGGAGTTTAATCCTCAAAAAATGGGAAAACGAAATTCTACGGCACATTTGTGCAGAAAGGACAAGGGTAAAAATGTTCAAAGATAATTGGTGTGATACTACTAAGGAAATAAGCGAATATTCCGATATTTGCAAAGGCAATCTGCTTATTGACCCATCGCTTTACGCAAAATACGATGTTAAGCGCGGACTGAGAGATGTCAGCGGTAAGGGGGTGCTTGCCGGACTCACTAAAATCGCCGAGGTTAAATCCTATACTATTGATGACGGCGAAATGATTCCCTGTGAAGGTAAGCTGTACTACCACGGTTATGACATTGAGGAGCTTGTGAAAGGTTTTTCTTCCGACAACCGCATGGGATTTGAGGAATGTACCTACCTGTTGCTTTTCGGCGACCTGCCCGATAAGGAACAGTTGGAAGAGTTTAACAAGCAGTTAGTCAAATACCGTGATTTACCCGGCAGCTTTACCCGCGATGTTATTTTAAAAGCACCGAGCAGAGACATGATGAATTCACTCGCAAGGAGTATACTTACTCTTTATTCTTACGATGAGAAAGCGGATGACTTGGCTATTGAAAACATAATGCGTCAGTCGTTGCAGATGATTTCCCGTTTCCCGCGGCTTGCAATTTACGGCTATCAAGCGTTTCAGCATTATCACGAAGACCAGAGTTTGTTTATACACGCTCCGTTGCCGGAACTTTCGACTGCGGAAAATATTTTGTATATGCTCCGCCCGGACAACAGTTTTACTGAAATGGAAGCAAAAATCCTTGACATTGCGTTAGTGCTTCATGCTGACCACGGCGGCGGTAACAACTCGACATTTACCACACGCGTGGTTACTTCATCGGGTTCGGATACCTACTCAACCGTTGCGGCTGCATTGGGTTCGCTGAAAGGACCTAAGCACGGCGGCGCGAATATTAAGGTTTCAATGATGTTTGACGACCTCAAAGAAAAAGTCAAGAATTGGGACGATGAAAAAGCTGTTGAACAGTATCTCGCGGATTGCCTCGATAAAAAAGGTTTTGATAACTCCGGGCTTATTTATGGAATGGGTCACGCGGTGTACTCGCTTTCCGACCCTCGCGCAACTCTTTTTAAACAGTATGTCGAAAGGCTCGCCAAAGATAAAGGCATGGAAGAAGAATTCGCGCTTTATTCAAGGGTTGAACGATTAGCACCGCAAATAATCAGCGATAAGAAGAAAATGTACAAGGGAGTCAGTGCGAACGTCGATTTTTACAGCGGACTTGTTTATAAAATGCTCGGGTTACCAGGTGAGATGTTTACTCCGATTTTCGCTATTGCAAGGATTTCCGGATGGTGTTCTCACAGGATTGAAGAGTTAATCGGCGGCGGAAAAATAATTCGACCCGCATATAAGAATGTAAGTCGGCACAGAAAGTACAAGAATATAAATGAAAGATAATACTATTTTTTACAAACTCGGTGATAATCTGTATGTTAATATCACCAACCGCTGTTCCTGTGATTGCGTATTTTGTATTCGCAAAAACGGTGATTCCGTAGGAAATGCCGCCACATTATGGTTAGAGCGTGAGCCGACTGTCGAGGAAATAAAACGCGACTTTGACACTCAAGAGCTGACGGGAATTACCGAGATTGTCTTTTGCGGTTACGGTGAGCCTATGGAAAGAGCCGATGATGTTGTTGAACTCTGCGGTTATTTTAAAACAAAAACAACAATTCCTTTGAGATTGAACACCAATGGTCTTGTTAAATTAATTAATGAGGAATTTGATGTTTCGCGCCTTTCTGTTTTTGATTTTATTTCGGTGAGCCTTAATGCCGATAATCCTGTTGATTATCAGAAGTTGAGTCGGACTGTTTTTGGTGAAGTGTCGTTTAAATCAATGTTGGAATTTGCAAAAGATGTAAAAAAGTTTGCAAATGTTGCTTTCACAGTGGTTGATTTTAACGGTTTGGACACTGAAAAATGCAGAATTATTTCAGATTCGGTAGGGATTCCTTTGAGAATCAGGCATTTTGAGGGGTAAAACAGTGATTTTTATGTGAATAATAACCAATAAATTGGTGTTTTTCACTGAAATAATGTACAGTTTTCATGAAATTAAAATTTTCTGTAAATTATTGTAAAAAAACTTGCAAATATCTTAAATATATGTTATTATAATGCCAATACTTTATTTAATGATTATTTCAATGAAAGGAAATATTTAAAATGGCTGATACCAAAAAGGCAAAAAAGGTACTCGAATCAGATTCGGTGAGTACCGAATCTGAAACAAAAACAGGGGGGGTTACTCCTAAGGCGGCGGTTGCTTCTGAAACTCCTGCGGTTACTGTTGAAACAGTTGCGGGGGGAACTCCTGCAAAAAGAGGCGGACGCAGAACTAACAAGACTAAAGAAACTGCCGCAAAAACAGGACGTAAGTCTAAGGAAACCGCTACCAAAACAGGACGTAAGACTAAAGAAACTGCTGCAAAAACGGGGCGTAAGTCTAAGGAAGCTGATGCAAAAGCAGGACGTAAAACTAAGGAGGCTGTTGCAAAAACGGGACGTAAGACTAAAGAAGTTGCCGCCAAAACAGCTCGTAAGTCTAAATCTGTTGCTGTTGCCGATACGGAGGCTGTTGTCAAGAAGAGCGATAACGCTAAAAAGGCTGTTGTCGGTACAAGCAGAAAGAAAAAAGATGAAGCCGTTGACAAGACTGATGTTGTTAAAACCGTTTTGTGGAACGGCATTGGCAAGGCTAAGGCTAAAAAAATCAAGGATGAGTTGGCAATTCAAGTTTTTGCCGACGGGCTTGATTCTTTCTATGTTGCAATTAAAGGCGGTCAGCCCGAAATTGAACGGTATTACTACAATAACAACAACGGGCAATTGGTAACTACCGAAGCGGAGCTTCTTAAAATCGCCAAAGGTAAATATGATGTTGTTGCGGCAGTAAAATCCGGGAAGCTCAATTACGATGGCAATCTTTCTGCTTTGCTGAAGTTGGTTGATTTGTTTTAAACCGGAAATTATATAAATCAGTCGGGTTGCCCTGCTCGGCGGCGAAGCCACCGACACCGGCAACACCCTATTACAAATCAGTCGGGTTGCCCTGCTCGGCGGCGAAGCCACCGACACCGGCAACACCCTATTACAAATAAGTCGCCCTGTCATAATGATAGGGCGGCTTTTAGTTAAAATTTTTGAGAAACTAATAATTAATGTCCGAAACATAACATTTTAAACGCTACATTTTATACAACGCATTACTGCGATAAAAAAACAGGAGGAATTATTTAAGATGGCTAAACGTAAAATTGGGATTCTTACAAGTGGCGGAGATTGCCCCGGATTAAATGCCGCCATTCGCTCGGTCGCACTTGCTTGTTACCGGAAATTCGGGGTTGAAGATGTTGAGCTTTACGGGATTACCGATGGGTTTGTCGGGTTACTCGAAAAGGAATACAGGCTTATGGCTCCTTCGGATTTTCACGGGCTTTTGGCGCGGGGCGGAACTATACTCGGAACAAAACGCACACCTCACAAAAAGCTCCAAAAAATTGAGGAGGACGGGGTTGACAAGGTTGTAAAAATGAGAAACACTTACAACCAGTTGGGGCTTGACTGCCTTTTGATTTTGGGAGGCAACGGAACTCATAAGACCGCTAATCTTCTTTCGGAGAACAGGTTTAACGTAATAGGTTTGCCTAAAACAATCGACAATGATATTTTTGGGACGGATGTGACATTCGGATTCCATACCGCGCTTGAAATCGGGACTGAGGCAATTGACCGAATACGCACTACCGCCGAGTCACACAGTCGTATAATTGTGGTTGAGATTATGGGGAACAAATCGGGGTGGCTTGCCTTAAACACAGGGATTGCAAGCGGGAGCAATATCATCTTAATCCCCGAAATACCGTTCAGCGACGACAAATTAGTGCAGGCTGTACGCGAGCGTATTGACGCGGGAGAGCCTACCTCTGTAATAGTAGTTGCGGAAGGGGCAAAAGACATTGAGGAGTCAAAGATGAAAAAGAAGGAATTGGAGCGAAAACGCGCCGAGTCCGGGGAAATGACAGTCACGGGCAGGATTGTCAGATTAGTGCAGGAGAAAGTCGGGATTGAAACTCGCTCGGTTGTTCCGGGGCATATGCTTCGCGGGGGGACACCGTCGGCATACGACAGGTTATTGTCTACTCAGTTTGGGGCGAGGGCGGCGGAGTTGATTATCGCCGAAAAGTATGGATACACTGTTGCGAAAATCGGCAATGAGATTACCGAGAATAAGCTGTCGGATATGGCGGGTAAACCTAAGTTAGTCGATGCCGGCGGCAGTACGGTCAACACCGCGCGGAACATTGGCGTAGCTTTCGGCGATTGATGCTTGTGCAGAAAGGGCAAGGGTAAAAAATGGATAAATTAACTTATTTATTGTTAGCGTTTTTGTGTGCGACAGTGTTTATCGGTTGTGCGGCAGTGACTTTTTCCGAGACGGGTGATACCGCAGAAGTTAAGGAAACAACGCAAAAAGAGAAATCGACTGTAACAGCAGAAACGACAGAAAAAGCGGAAACAACTGCAAACACAGAAGCGGCAACAACGGCAAGCAATGTAAGTGACAGCAATGACGCAGGAGAAAGAGTTGACGGAGTTAAGACAATTGCATTAAGCGATAATAATATAAGCTATTCGGGGAGTGGGATTATTGCGTTAAAAAATACGGTAGTAATAAATGAGGGAGGCAGTTATGCTTTATCGGGGACTTTGTCCGACGGTAAAATAATTGTCGATACCGCAGATGAAGTTCGGCTTATACTAAGCGGAGTTAATATTACAAGCTCCAAAAGCTCTGCAATTGAGTTTATCGGAACAGGCGGCGCAGTAATTGAAATCGCCGAGAATACAATCAACAGACTTTCTGATGAAAAGCTCAAGAAGAAAGATGTTGACAACGAAGATGCGGTAATATACAGCAACTCCGATATTACGGTTACGGGTGGGGGAAGACTGGACATTACAGGCAATCGCAGGGGAGCTCTGTACGCAAGGAACAAACTCGCTGTGTACGATGGCATAATAAATATCGAAAAAAGCTATGAGGGAATGGAAAGCGATGGTGAGCTTATAATAAACGGCGGGAATATACACATAATTTCGAGCGACGATGCACTGAACGCGGCAGACAACATTGTAATAAACGGAGGGTATATTTACGCAGAGAGCAAGGGGGACGGCTTTGACTCAAACGGCGACATGAGCATAAACGGCGGCGAAATATATATTTTTGCGGCAAATAAGAAAAACAGCCCGTTAGATGTAAGCGATGGCGACAAAATAGGGAACTT
>Ga0099364_10006149_pt1 | contig 17553 bp, 23 predicted proteins | sample TergutTh196P3_FD_73070 | JGI IMG/M metagenome (GOLD analysis project Ga0099364, IMG submission 73070) | Microcerotermes parvus P3 segment gut microbial communities from Pointe-Noire, Republic of the Congo - Th196 P3 | ecosystem: Host-associated > Arthropoda: Insects > Digestive system > Gut ...
ATAAGCATAAAATTTTTGTTGCAGGCAACCATGACGACTGTTTACACGAGGCGAAATCTATAAAAGAGTATCTACCCCCAAATTTGTATTACCTTTGCAACAATTGTATAACAATTGAAGGCATTAAATTTTGGGGCATTCCCTATTTCACAATGGACGATGTAAACGGACTTTGTCCACATTTTATGTCCCAAATACCTACTGATACCGATGTTTTGATAACGCACCGTCCGCCCTTCGGCATTTTAGACAAAACCGACAATTCTTACGGCTGTATACATTTATTGCAGGCTGTTCAAAAAGTTCAACCACGCTATCATCTTTTTGGACACGTACATGGCGCTTATGGTATCCAAAAATCAAAAACTACAACTTTTGTAAACGCCTCATTATTAACTGAAAAACATGAATTGACAAACAAACCTTTTCTGTTTGAAATATGAATATATTTAAAAAAAGATAAAAGAATGAATAATGAATTAAAAAATTTAGAATTATTAGATGCCGCATTTGCGGGAGGAATAGAAAAAGTCAGGTCGGTATTAGATAAAGGTTTAAACGCAGAAGAGGTAAATTTTTGGGGTAAAACGGCAATGAAATTTGCAATCAAAAAGCGACATACAGCCGTTATGGAATTGTTGCTCGAAAGAGGTATTTATACAGTCGGAACGGGATTATATGCGTCAATTTATTTAAATGATATTGACGTACTATTAAAAATATTGGAAAATACCCCGAACGCAGTACAGGCAGCATTTAAAACATCTATTACTCAAGGGAATGCCGAAATATTAAAAACTTTACTTGATAAGTATTGCCCCGATTTATTCGAAAAAGACAAAGACGGAAAAACATTATTAGATATTGTAATTTATTTAAATGATATTGACGTACTATTAAAATTATTGGAAAATACCCCAAACGCAATACAGGCAGCATTTAGAATAGCCATAAATCAGGGGAATGCCAAAATATTTAAAACTTTATTCAATAAGTATTGCCCCAATTTATACGAAAAAGACAATGACGGAAAAACATTATTAAATAATGCAACTGCAAAAATTCGCGGTCAAAAAAGTCAGAAACAAAAAAATCGGAAACTGATAGTCGAACTTCTAACAAAATATAAACATAAAAACGAACAACTCATACTCGCCTGTAAATGCCTGAATATTAACAATGTAAAAATGTATTTAAAAAAAGGAGCAAACCCCAATTTCAAAAACGAACATGGCAATACAGCACTTGAATATACTCAAATAGCATATTGTACAGACGAAAATGCACTAAAGCGGCAACAAGAAATAATAAATTTATTGCGACAATAATCATTTATTGTAAAATTTTCTAACTCTGTGCGGCGCTTCCGCATACATCCCCTTTATCTTTGCGCCAAAATTATTATTGTATATTATATGAAGAATTTAAAACCCTTTAAAGTACTCAATAAAACAGGTTTGTTGACCAAACTTAATCATAAAGGAGATAAAGTTTTTGATCCTGATAAATATTGTTTGTTTGTTACAGAAAAAGAAGACGATATAGAGTCGGAATTTAGAATATATTCTCATTTATATGGATGGGACGTTTCTGTATCAGAAGACGGAGACATTTATAGACAAAATTTCAAAGGTAAAAAAACCTGCCCTGTTGATGAGTTGGCTAATATGATTAAATTATGGCTGAAATCAGAACCTGTTATGTGGAATGGGAAAAGTCAAATATTTAAGACAAATAGAAATCACTTAAGATTTAGATTATCTATAGAAAATTAAGATGTGAAGCTTATTAATACATAAGCTTATAATTTTAATAGTATGAAAATTTTAGAAAAAATAGTAAAAGAAATATCATCAGAACAAGAAAAAATTATAGAATATGCCCATTCTCACAATAGAGGAGTAACGACAGGTATTTATAATAATATAGCAAAGCCTTTAATACATGAGTTGACTATTGGAGAAAGAATTATACCAATAATATCAATTTTGAAAAGAAATGTTTATGAAGAAGAGGGACATGATCCTGATGCAAATCCGTTAATTTATGCTATGAAAAATGTTAAAGATTGGAGATTTAAAGATCCAAAAAGAGATATTTTTAGATTTTTTAGAAGGGCAATTCAAATAGCAAAACGAACTGATTTATTAAAAAAATCATACGATACTTTAATAAAAATTCCATCAAAAAGTGAATTAAATAACATTTTATCGGATGTTTTGGAAAGATTAATTTTGTTTAAAAATCCTTCAATTTCAGAATATTTTGTAAAAATAGACATTAATGAAATGTGGGAATATATTAACTATAATCAAATTGCAAAGGACTGTGGAGGAAAAAATAAAAAATATGAAGAAAAAGTAGAGGAATTAAAAAGTTGTTTAGATAGACAGCAGACTGATTTAGGAGCGACTTTTTCCTTTAAAAAGTTACCAAATGAGTACAGAAAATATATAGGTAAGTGTTTTAAGCAAGAAGATGCGCAGTTAGATCTATCTGAATTTATTAATGATTGTAACATATTAATATGTGATGATACAATAACAACAGAAACGTCTATTTCACGAATGTGTCAATGTGTGTGTGAATTTTATATCCCGAAATCTATTACAGTGGTAACGTTATTGTCTTAAAAAGTTATATAAAGTTGTTTAGTAAATAAGAAAAAAGGTAAAGTTAGGTATGGTATTTGGCTTCTTCAGTCGCGTCTAATGCGGCAAAAAACTCTTCTACAGTCATATCTTCGACTTTCTAACAGAGTGATATATACGACCTTGTTCGAGATCTTCAAATGCTTCTGCCAAACTAGAATTTTTTTCAATTTTCGGTGTCAACAAACCGGTAGATACTACATAATTCAGCAGATTTTTTGCTCTTGAATTACGTGAATTATACTTTAATGTTATGGTTGCCATAAAAAATATCATTTACAATTCGCGACAAAGATAATGCTTTTTTCAAAACCAAACAAAAAAAACGCTTTTTTCATCAGAAATTAGAAGTGTATAGTGAATACTTTGATGTATTGAATGATGTATTGAATGGTGTTAAAATGTATTCGACGGAAGAGATGATAGAAATGCACAAAAAATTTACTAACCTATATTATTCATAAAAACCATTCGTAGTCCTGCTACATGACATTTATATCTATGTATCGTTGTACCTGCGACCCTTGCGGTCGCACAGTTATCATCCCGCATAATATTGTAGGGGCGAGGCTTGCCCTCCCCCTTTTTAGTGTAGGCAACCGCAAGGGTTGCCCATACAGACACCCTTAAACTATATAAAATATTTGCTTTATGAATAATGTAGGCTAAAGAATTAATGGATGAAAAAAATAAAATGGAGTAAAAATTTCAAAAACGAACATGGCAATGCAGCACTTGAATATACTCAAATAGCATATTGTACAGACGAAAACGCACTAAAGCGGCAACAAGAAATAATAAATTTATTGCGACAATAATCATTTATTGTAAAAATTTCAAATTCTGTGCGGCACTTTCGCATACATCCCCTTTATCTTTGCGTCCAAATTATTAATAAAAAATGAACAAAATGATAACCAAAAAACTTGAAAAGGTAATAAAATCTGGTGATACCGAAATTGTATTTGAAGACTCACATTTACTCATTTACTCATTCACTCATTTACTCATTCACTAATTATGATACCAAACATTGATATAAAAGTAAGCCTGTCGTCGGAAGTACGATTTGAGCAAGCATTGAAGGAAGCGGGCGTTGATGATGCTGCATACATCTGGAAATTATCCATTATCGGTGAACTTACTGATGACGATTTTTGCTATATTCGCGAAAACATGGCTAAAACCTTGCAAGAAGTGGATTTGGGTAAGTCTTTGTTTTTTTTCTATGGTGCCTTTGATGATTTTATAAGCCTGAAATCCATTACAGTACATCCCGAAAATCCTGAATATGCAAGCGAAAATGGTATATTGTTTAGCAAAGATATGACCATATTGATACGTTGTCCTCAAGGTAAAGAGGGCGATTATGTCGTTCCCGATTCGGTAAATTATATTAGAGGTGGGGCTTTTTGGAAATGCTCTGGATTAACTTCAATTATTATTCCTGATTCTGTACGAGAAATTATGGATGCTGCGTTCTATTATTGCACTGGCTTAAAGTCTGTTACTATTCCTCAAGCATATTATGGAATAAAAGTTTTTTCGCGTTGCACTGGACTGGTTTCTATCCATTTTTCTAGTTCTGTAACTGAAATCCCTGATGGAATATTTCCAAGTTGCACGAGTTTAATTTCCATTGATATTCCTGAATCGGTTAAATATATAGGACGTTCGGCTTTTTGGGGTTGCACTGCTTTAGTTTCAGTTTTTATTCCCGCATCGGTTACTATAATTAAAATTGGCGCGTTTGATGACTGTCCCGCATACTTTACAGTACACCCCGACAATCCCGTTTACAAAAGCAAAAACGGAAAATTGACAAAACGAATTGAGCCATCCTCACAAAAAATAGAAAAAACTAAAAATATCAACAAATACGGTTTTGAGGACGAGAATAAAAATGAAATTGTTCCTCCCGTCTACATAAATATAGAAAAAAAGATACATTTTTGGAATTGGCTTATAGTATTTGTTGATGAAATGAGATTGACTGGATATATTAAAAATGTCATTGAACATGATTTTGGTTGTGTGGAGTATAATGCAATGTTTGCAGGAGTAGTAGAGTATCTATCTAATGAAATAGGAGTAGCAGCACCTGTTTGGGTTTATAATGATAAATTTACATTAAAACAACCTTATTTTTTTGGAGATTATATTAAATCTGATGGAATGAGAAAATTAATTATGTCAGAAACGCCACAAGAGTTTAAATGTCGAAATATATTTTTAGGAGCCAACACATTTGATAGATTCTAATTTATATGGATGGGACGTTTCTATATCAGAAGATGGAGACATTTATAGGCAAAATTTTAAAGGTAAAAAACCCTGCCCTGTTGATGAGTTGGCTAAAAAAGTTAAAGAGTGGTTATTAAAAGTGCCGATTATGGCTGATGGAAGAGAAAGTCAATATTTTTCAACAAATAAGGATTATTTAGGGTATAGGTTAGTTATGGAAGTATTTCCCAGATCAAGAATTAGACAAGTAAACAGAAGATTTTTAAATAAGTAAGATATGAATAAAGAATTAACAAGAACACAAAAGTTTTTATCAATAGATGATGTGCAAAAGGCTGGTGATGAAAGTATAAAATTGAATTTGTTAGATAAAGGATTGATGAGTGCAGAAAAGTATGATGTGTATGTGTTATCTAATGAAGTTAAAAAGATTCCTCATGTTCATCTAAGAGCAAAAGATAAATCGTGGGAAATTGAAATAGATGAGAATGGTAATATTATAGGAGGAAAACAACCTGACGATTTTTTGGAGATTAAAAAAGAGTATATGGATTGGTTGAGTAGTAAAGTTACTCAAGTTCATATGAATAGAACTACTAATTTAGATAGGCTAATAGTATTTTATACATTATACAGAATGGAAAATGAATAGATTAAAAAGCATAGTAGAGGCAGGTTGAAGACAACACATTTTTTGATAAATAATAATAAAGAAAAGAATTATGTGACTCTTAAAAGTTTGATGAGTTATGAGAGAGATAAAAAAAGGCGAATAGAATAAGTTTATCAAAAGAAGCTATAACGGTAATCTTTATGAAAAGAAAAAATTAATGATATTGGAAAAAATTATTTTTCAAAAAATAAAATTCAGTGCGGCACTTTCGCATACCCACCCATTATCATTGCGCCCAAATTATTAATGAAAAATGAACAAAATGATAACCAAAAAAATTGAAAAGGTAATAAAATCGGGTGATTCCGAAATAGTATATGAAGAATTTGAAGATATTGTAACGGATGATGAAGAAGATGATGATGAAGAAAAGAGAATAGATGAAATTTTGATTAAGATGAGTTTAGAGAGTAAAGGACCTTATGTAAAATATGATTCTGGTTTAATACTTTACAGTATACCTCGACAATCCCGTTTACAAAAGCAAAAACGGAAAATTGACGAAACGAATTGTGCGCCATCCTCACAAAAAGTAAAACAAACAAAAAATATAAAAAAGAAAAAATGACAAAAGAAATAACAGAAATATTTCCAAAAGTTGAGCGCAAATACGGATTTGCAGACGCTCAAGGTAATGAAGTTACTCCTTGCATTTATTCTTACGCAAGCGAGTTTAAAAATGGCTATGCCGTAGTAGTTGACCACGAGCGGCAATACAGAAAATTCATAGACGCTACCGGTAAAGTGATTTTTGCGTTGGAATGTGATTTCGCCTTTCCGCCCAGACAAGGAAAAACTATTTTCAGGAAAAATGGAAAATGGGGAGTGATAGACATTATCACCAAAAAAGTTATCGTACCTTGCAACGAATATGATGAAATAGAGTGGTTTGATGAAGATCTCCGTTCAATTTGCATCGGAACAATGAAAGCAACTTACGGTGCATTAGACGATGAAGAAAACGACATTGAAACAGAGTATATTATGCAGGATACAGACCAAGAATTATTTTTTAAAGTCCAAAAGAACGAAAAATGGGGCTTATTAGACCATAAAGGTAAAATAATCTTAGAATGTCAATATCATAGAATAGTGATGTGTAATATAGATTGGAAAGACACTAAAAGTATATCAACTGAAACTTTTTATTTAGAAGTTAGAAAAGATTATAAATCTGGAGCATTCGATTTGAATGGGAAATTAATTCTGTCGTGCAAATATTACAGTATATGCGCTTTCAGAAACAATGATGATATTAGTAAGCGGGACAATTTATTTTTTATAATTGAAAAAGGCTGCCAAAAAGGCATAGTTACAGTTGGCGGGAAAGAAGTAATACCCTGCGAATATTATAGTATCTATAGAACGGGCAACGAATTGATTTTGGAAGTTCAAAAAGACGGAAAATTGGGATTGCTTGATATAGAAAAATGGAATTTGATTGTAAACTGTGAGTATGACAAAATAGTTTTTCAATATGACGAAGATGATGATAATTGGTTTTATAACGTAAAAAAAGACGGAAAATGGGAAATAATAATGAAAAAATAGAGCCATTGGTTCGAATAAGTAAAAACAAATACGGTTTTGAGGACGAGAATAAAAATGAAATTGTTCCTCCTGTCTATACTGACATAACCGAATTTGGAAACGGCTATGCCGTAGTGGTTGACCACGAAACGAAGTACCGAAAATTTATTGACGCAACCGGTAAAACGATTTTTGAATTAGAATGTGAGGTAGCGTCAATACCCTATCAAGGAAGAACAATTTGTCGGAAAAACGATAAATGGGGAATAGTAGATATTTTTACGGGAAAAACGATTTTGCAATGCGAATATGATGATATAAATTGCTGTTGTAAAGATGATATGCGTTATGACGCTCATTTTTGTTATCTTCCGAATAATTATCCCGAACCATTTGAAGAGAATGAATTAAGCGCAAGTGAAATAATCATTTTACAGGTTGCAAAGGATAAAAAATGGGGAATAGTCGAGCATTTGCACGGAAAAATATTGTTGCCGCTCGAATACGACGAAATTATTTTGTCAGATGAAAGATGCAGTGATGACAAAGGAATAGTATTGCGAGTAAATAAAGGCGGCAAATGGGGAATGCAAGTTTTGACTTTCACGACTTCTTCCACCCAAAACGACCATTTTGATACGAAAATAAAAACAGTATTACCTTGTGAATATGATGATATTCAAAAGATTTATAGTTCGGAAGATTTGTTTTGGAGTGTAAAAAAAGACAATAAATGGGGAATTATTGATTTGGAAGGAACAATAACAATCCCTGTCCAATATGATGAAATTGATGACTTTAGAATAGCGAGCCATGGTTTTTTGAAAGTAAAAAAAGAGGGAAAATGGGGAGTATTAAATTTCAACGGAAATCCGTTAACGTCCTGCGAATACGATAATATAAAATTTGAATATGATAAAGAGGAAGAAAAAGTCGTTTTTAGCGTAAAAAAAGATAAAAAATGGGATTTAATTGTAATTGATTATAAGACAATATGACAACAGAAAATACAGTTTTCAAGTTAATAAAAATAGAATATTGCGACGAAAAGCCTCAATATCCTGAATTTAAGGTGAGCCGCAAACAGATTGGTATTTTTTCGAGCCTTGCAAAAGCAGAGCAGGCAATGAAAGAGGAAATAAAACGATTTAATAGCGAATATGATTATGGTTATTGGATAAACGAGTATGTTATAGACAACTCGGAGGGCGATGCGGCAAGGATTAGACGAAGTTACTTGTCCGATGGTTCGCCCTTGGATGAAACCATAATGTCAGAGATTGAAGGCGAAAAATACGTTGATTTGGAGAAGTTTTATGGTCGCAAAATACGTTTTAAGGAAGGCGATTTAGTTGAGGTAACGTGCGGAGAAACGGTTTCTCTCGAAATAGTGTTTGCTACTCCTCCGACTACTGTTGAGGAGGTAAAATTTGTAATGGACCACTTCGATGATGGTTACACTACACTACCTCTCAATGATATTCACAGACATCCCGACGGCGTATATTTGTTTCCGCCGCGGCTTCCCGTAAGCGACGAGTTACGAAAAAATTTAAAGAAAGAATTTTTGGATTATACAAATTTTCATTATGGAAATCCTGCTTATACAAGCGAAAATGGAAAACTGAAGGAACGCACTATGGAGGAATTGGAAAACGATATTATTACTCGGTGGAAACATGCAGAAAAAAAGACAGAAGCAGACGAACAACTTGAAGAATATTTGGATATTCGACGATATAAAATGAACAAAAATTTTGAATGGACACCCGAAAATATTGACAAACTTCTTGCACTAAATCAAAAATTTATTTCCTGTTTTGAAAAACTGATAGAAGAGGCAACCCCCGTTGTAAAGGCACTTCAAAAAAGCATAAATGATAAAGACTCCTTTCTTCACGATTTTGAGATTGAAGCAAATATTAAGCCTTCTATTCTCGTTTCCGACGAAGATGGTGAAATGTGTGAACCCGATGATGGAATAGAACAAATATTGATGGCAAATTTGCCCGAACATATACTGAATTTCAACCCAAAACATTACATAATTGAAGACAATATCAACAATAACATACATTTTAACAAAGAGTTGAGTTGGAACATTGAATGGCTTGATAAAATATCTGACGACCATTATATCTGTTATGCAATTCATGAATTGTGCCACCACACTTGTTGGAGTATTCCTGATATTTTAAAAATCAATAATTTGTGGTCGCAGTTGCGGGTTGTGTATCAGAATGATAGTTTTTTTAACTAAAGCCAACGGTTAATAAAGGGAAGTCTTTTTAGAGATTTTGCTGGCAGTGCAAATTTCATTTTTCATATTATTTATTTTTTTAACGCAAAGGCGCAAAGTTGAGAACGCAAAGAACGCAAAAATAGGGTGGTCAAAAAAAGAATAATTGTGTCCTTTGTGAAACCTTTGTGTTCCTTTGTGGTTATAAGATATTTTCATTTCTTTATGAATAATGCATTCTAAATAATAATGCCAAAAACCCTTCTTTTCAAAAAGCACCCTTAGTAGAATGAAAAGTTTCGAAAAATGCCGAAAAAGTGTTAATTTTAGCTTAACAAATGTTAAAAATTGTTAAAATGAAAAAACGTAATGAATTGATATAAAAGAAATTATATTTTAGAGAAGCGAAAAATTGGTTTTGATGTCATTTCGGATTCGTATAGGTATATATGGATATAATTTTTTAAAAAAATAAACATATATGAAAATAAGTTCAAAAACGACAACGGCACAACTTTTTAATCGCTACGAATGGTTAGTAGATGTTGTAAATAGAAATGGCAGTCTTACTTTTAAAGACATCAACCAAAAATGGCAAAACTCTAATCTAAATGATAGAGGTTCAGAAATGCCAAAGCGTACTTTCCACGACCATAGAGACGCTATCAGAGATATGTTTGGCATCGACATCGAGTGCAACAAACGAGACAGATTCAAATATTATATCGAAAACCCTGAAGTACTTAAAAATAGAGGAACACGCAATAAGATGCTCGAAATATTAATAGAAAAGAATAATATTTAACGACCATGCGGATATTACATATTTCAGATACTCACAACCAACATTGGCGGCTGCTTAACCTGCCCGCCGCCGATGTTATTATCCACTCCGGTGATGCTGCATTTTCGGGAAAAACCAAAGAAATTGCCGATTTCTTAGTTTGGTTTGGAAGATTAGATTACAAATATAAAGTTTTTGTTGCAGGAAACCATGATGACTGTTTGCACCGGGCTGAATTTATTCAGAACTACCTGCGCCCTAACTTTTTTTACCTTTGCAATAGCGGTATCACAATTGAAGGCATTAAATTTTGGGGCGTGCCTTATTTCACCATTGACGACATAAATGGGCTTTTTCCATATTTTATGGCACAAATACCTTCCGATACTGATATTTTGATTACCCACCGCCCGCCATTTGGCATTTTGGACACAACCGACAATTCCTACGGTTGCCCCGATTTATTGCAAGCTGTTCTAAAAGTTCAACCACGATATCATCTTTTCGGACACGTTCATGGCGCTTATGGTATCAAAAAATCAAAAAATACAACTTTTGTAAACGCCTCCATGCTAACCGAAAAACATGAATTAACAAACAAACCTTTTCTGTTTGAAGTAATAAATACTTGAAGTTAAAAAATTTTTAAAAATTATAATCTACTAACTAATAAATAATTGAAAATGACAGATGTAATAACAAAAATTTCGGCTGATAGTTTTACTAACTTTGAAAACAAAAGTACTGTAAATATAACTTCAATTTTTCTTAACAGTAATTCTGTTAACACAAGAATGATGTTTTTAGCATACTATAACATAGTTCCAAATTGGCTTCGGTTAGCAGGTATTGATGTTAAAAAAGCAAACGATTGGTTCTTGAACAATTATCAGGAATGCATCAAAGAATGCTGTTATATTAAACGATCCAAAAAACATAAAAAGCTATATTTCAATAATATATATTATTTTTTGTTCGACGATTTGTTAATATCGTTTAATGCGGAGGACGAGATTGTCAGTTTTCTCTATCGAAAAACCGATTATAGTTCGGTTGATAAAATTGTGAAAGAAATAAATAAATTCAAAAAAAGAATGGGCAAAAAGCCTGAAATAATACTTCTTGTAAATACACACAAAGGACTTGAAACTCAAATTATGGAAATATCAAAACCTCGGTTTTCAATCGAAGAGAATTATAATGATGACTTTTTAAACGTGCATCAAATTATTTTGAGCAGGCTTCGTAAAAATAACGACAAAGGGTTAGTTTTGCTTCACGGCAAACCAGGAACGGGCAAAACATCATATCTCCGTTATTTGATTACAAAAATTAAAAAACCAGTAATTTTTTTGCCTCCAAATATGGCTGCTTGCATAACTGAACCCGGACTTATTAACGTTTTAATAGATAATCCTAATTCTGTTTTTGTTATTGAAGATGCCGAAAACATTATAATAGACAGAAATAATGGCGGATCTTCCTCAGTTTCGGCATTGTTAAACCTTGCTGACGGACTGATGAGCGACTGCCTAAATATTCAGATTATATGTTCCTTTAATACAGACCTGTCGCGTGTAGACAGCGCATTGACACGAAAAGGAAGACTAATTGCAAAATATGAATTTTTAGAATTAGATACACCAAAAGCACAAGCACCATCAAATAAGTTAGGATTCTCGTCTGTTATTACATCTCCAATGACGCTCGCAGCAGTATATAACCAAAACGAAACAGAATTTGATTTAACAACAAAACGGAAAACAATAGGATTTTATAAATGAAAGTAATTATTTTCAATATCTGCAGTTATTTCGCATAATTATAAACTATCTTTGCCAAAAAAAATGAAATTATGACAACCGAAAATTGGACAAGTCCTGTAATAATATGAAAAATAAAAAAAACAAATCCTCAAGACCTACAAGAGTTCTTGATAATGGATTAGAGGTGTATAGTGAATATTATGATATATTTAAAAATGTTAAATTGTATTCGACAGAAGAGATAACAAAGAGGTTAAATAAATTTATAGATGAGCTAATAGATGAAAAAAATAAAATGGAGCGAATAGGAAATTTGCTAAATGAAATTGATTAAAAATAGAAAACTATTAAAAATTGTTTAAATATGAAAAATAAAAAAAACAAGTCCTCAAGACCCACAAGAATTCTTGATAATGGATTAGAAGTGTATAGTGAATATTATGATATATTTAATGGTGTTAAACTGTATTCGACTGAAGAGATGATAGAAATGCATAAAGTTTTTGTAAAAGAGTTAATAGATGAAAAAAATAAAATGGAGCAAAGAGGAAATTTGCTAAACGAAATTGATTAAAAATAGAAAACTATTAAAAATTGTTTAAATATGAAAAATAAAAAAAACAAGTCCTCAAGACCCACAAGAATTCTTGATAATGGATTAGAGGTGTATAGTGAGTATTATGACATATTGAATGGTGTGGAAATGTATTCTTTAGAAGAGGCTAAGGAAGATATGAAAAAATTTATTGATGGATTGATAGATGAAAAAAATAAAATTGAGCGAAGAGGCAAATGATTATTCTGTATTTACAGATGCAGAAGAAAATATGAAAAAAATAACAGTAAAGACGATACTTTGCGCACATATCATCTTCCTTGTATTAAATATCACTTTATCTTCAAAACTTTTTGCCACGGCACAAGAGGCTGATATACTGATTTACAAAGGAAATACTATTTCTATTTTTGCAAATCCACTTGAAGAACTTGAAAATATTGAATATTTGAGAGAAAAAATGTTTGGAGACAAAAAAGGTTGTATGAGTACTTCTTGCTGGAGAGGTTATATAGCTAAATGGGAAATAATTGATAATCAACTATATTTGATTGGTATTTATGATTGTTGCTATATGTTTGAGGGACAAGAAAGCGGCTATATTTTCGGCGGAGAAACAAATTTACAAGCAAATTTGAAAGATTTGTTTGGAAAAAAATGTATTGACGGTAAGGTTAATGCAGATTGGTTTACAGGAACCGTAATTTCACCACAAGGTGAGATGCTTTACTATGTACAGGATGGGTACATGTCATCATACGAGCGAGAGTTAGAACTTAACTTTAATGAAGGAAAGTTGACGGCAACAAAAATCTATAACAATCCGAAACCCAAATCATCAATTTATAGCCAAGATAATGAGAAGTTAAAAGAATATATTTACAAAAACATAAAATGGGATATTTTGCCTTTGCAAGATAAAGAAATTCGGGTATCTTTGGGTTTTTATGCAAATAAAGAAGGAAAAATAGATAATGTAACTGTTATAAGAGGCTACAACGAAATTTTTCACAATGAAGCAATTAGAGTTGTAAAATCTATTCCTGAATGGGAAGTATATTTTTTAAGAGGAAAAGTAGTGAGGGTTTATTGGGGTCTTACAATCATATTTAGTAAAGAAAATAGATTGAAGTATAAGTAAATATAACACATGAAAAAATTAGTAACATTTATCATCTTGCTAATAATTTTGGTATCCTGCCAAAATCAGTCTGCAAAAAAATCTGTTTTAACAGAAAACGACCCCGAACAAGAAAACGAAAAAGTGGATAAAATAGAAAATTTAGAAAATGAAAACCGTCCATACATCACATATTCAGAGTTTGAACTTCGCTTGTTTTTAGACAGTATCGGACAACTCAATCCTGATTTGTTGGCAAAAGGAATGACAAAAAAGGTTGATTCTGTTTTGAATAACCAAACCACTCTGAATCACGAATTATCTACCGCCGATTTTGAAAAATTAAAAACAGCCTCCAAAGAGCAATTAATTGATATTGACTTTGCAAAAAAGATTTTTCCTAATTTTCAATTTGACAGCGATTTAAGAAAGTTCAGGCAAGATAAAAAAATTCCAATTGAATTTTATTCATTCGACAAAAATGAATATGATTTTAATGAGTTTGTTATATCAATTCGTACTGATTTTGGAAAGGGAGATGTATATTTTTTCCGAAACAAAAAAATAATAGCCAAACATGCAGTTTATTACCGTTATCACCTTGACCTAAAACATTTTAAAGATGAAAACAATCAAACTGTAATTTATTATAAACTGTTTTATGAGAGTGGGTCGGGCATTTGTTGGATTCAATTCAATTTCTACAAATACCAAAACGACAAAATTACTCCTCTTTTAACAGAAATTCATGATATAACTTATCAATGGCTCTATCCTCGCATGGTTTCAATAAAATCAACAATTGTGAATGAACGACCTTTACAATTACAATTTGTTTATGAAAATCATTTTTGCGACCCTACTTCTGACGAAAATGTAGTTTTCGATTGTCCACGTATAGAATTTATAAAAGACTCAACTATTGTTACATATAATATTGATACACAAAGCGGAATATATGTTCCTAACTTTACAGGAACAAAATTAGACAGGAATAAATTGTTATCCTATTTTTTGATAAATGAAAGTCATTTCTTATTTGTAAACACGCATTACAACTTGTTTAGTGATGGTTTAAACAGTAAAGATGACAAATTACGCAATGCGATTTTAATTTATTTGAATCAATTGAAAAATTATAGATAACCTTCTTTATTCACACTAATTTTTTAACGCAAAGTCGCAAAGTTGAGAACGTAAAGAATGTTAAAAATTTTCGGTTTTCAGTTTTCAGTTTTCAGTAATTTTTTGTGTACTTTGTGGTAGAAGATACTTTTCGAAGTGGGCTCATAATTATTTTTTTTTGAATTAATCCAAAAAAATAATTAACTTTGCGGCTAAAATAATAACAATATGAAAGACGAAAACTTAGCAAAAATAGCACTTCCTCAACCTATAAATAAAGGAGAAATTGTTTTGTATCACCCTGACAATTCTTTGAAGTTGGAGGTTTGGTTCGAGAACGAAACAGTTTGGTTAATTCAAGCACAAATAGCACAATTGTTTGGAACAAAGAGACCTGCAATCACTAAACATCTCTCAAATATATTCATTTCGGGAGAATTATTAGAAAGTTCAGTATGTTCCATTTTGGAAAATACTGCAAGTGATGGAAAGATTTACAGAACAAAATTTTATAATCTTGATGCTATTATTTCAGTGGGTTATCGTGTAAATTCTGTTAATGCCACTGCTTTTAGATGTTGGGCAAATAGTGTTATAAAAGATTATTTATTAAGAGAATTGAAAAAAATATTATGTTAGAATCCAATCTAATCATTTACACCACTCCCAGCGGGCAGGTGAGCGTGCAAGTGCAGTATGAAGACGGTAGTTTTTGGCTTACACAAAAACGAATGTCGGAGTTGTTTGGCGTGGAAACTCATACAATCACTTATCATCTGAAAGAAATTTATCAAAGTGGTGAATTACAGACAGATTCAACTACTCGAAAAATTCGAGTAATTCAACAAGAAGGAAAACGAGACATTTCTCGCGAACTTGATTTCTATAATCTAGACGTTATTATTGCCGTTGGATATAGAGTAAATAGTTATCAAGCAACTCAGTTTCGCATTTGGGCTACTTCTACCCTTAAAGAGTTTATTATCAAGGGTTTTATTGTTGATGATGAGCGTTTGAAACAATGTAAAAGTTTTGGAAAGGACTATTTTGAAGAATTATTAGAACGTATTCGGGAAATACGCGCGAGCGAACGGCGATTTTATCAGAAAATTACTGATATTTACGCACTTGCGGTTGATTATAACAAAAATTCGCCCGCTACAAAAGATTTTTTTGCCACTGTTCAAAACAAGTTGCATTGGGCTATTACAGGCAAAACAGCCGCAGAAATTATTTACAATTCGGCTGATGCCACCAAACTTTATATGGGTCTAACAACATGGAAACACATTCCTGATGGAAAAATTCTCAAATCGGATGCTATTGTGGCTAAAAATTATTTAAGCGAGGCACACATTAGAGAATTAAACCGTGTTGTTTCCGCCTATCTCGACCTTGCCGAAAATCGTGCTGAAAAAGGAATTACTACTAATATGCAGGAATGGATTCTGTTTTTAAATCATTTTTTAGAACTTTCACAATATCCTATTTTACAAGACAAAGGAAAAGTTAGCGCATTGGAAGCCCGACTGAAAGCCGAACAGGAATACGAGGTTTACCGTAAAATTCAAGACGAAAATTATATATCCGACTTCGATAAAGAAATAAAACGTTTACAAGGAAATCAAGGAACTAAATAATTATAAGTCAAAATGATAGAATTTCGAAACACCTGAATAATAATACCGATTTGTTTCAAAATTCCAAAAATTTTATCTATTTTTGCAAAATAAATTCAACAACAATATAATTATGTTATACAATATTAAAACCCCTAATCAAGCGATTAATCCTGCATTCCTGAAACAAACTCCTAACAAGGAAAATATCGAAAACTTCAAAAAAGAGTTGCTACTGCTTTTGCAAAAAATCGATGAAAACGAAACAGAAGAGTTTAATAAAAATCTGCTGAGAACATTTATGTTAAATATTTATTACAGAGATGATTATGATATTAATGTTTACAACGACACCATTAATAAAATCAGAGCAGACCTTGCAATAAAACAGAAAGAAAAAACCACTCCCGAAGTTATCAAAGAAATTAAACGACCAAGCGCAAACCTCGTTGATATGCCTACAAAAGATAATATCAACAAAAAAGCATTGCACGAACTATTGCTTTATTATATGTCGGAACGCACAATTAACAAAAATAAATCGCTTAGACATCTGATAATTACCAATTTATACGAATGGTTTGTATTTGATGCTAAAGATTTTTATGAAAATTTTTATTGTAATGCGAAGTTTAAAGAAGTGTTTCAACAGTATAGTAACAGACAACTTGAAGGCGACAGAACAAGTTATTTTTATGATGAAATTGCACCAGAATGGATACGTCATTGCGGGCTTGACCCGCAATCCCCCAACAATGTTGAGGAGGTTGCGGGTCGAGCCCGCAATGACGGAAGAGGTCTCCCTTTTGTTCATTTCGATATTCGCGACTACAAAGATTTAGATATCAATAGCGAAGACTTTATTGCGCTTTACAAATTCTTTTCACCCGTACATCTACTCAAAAGAGATATTATCCCCGATGCCAACAAATTAAATACCGATTTTTACAATGAACTTTTGCATATTCTCGGACTTACAGAAACAAAAACAGAAGGTAAAATCAAAATTGAACGTAAAATAAAAGATAGAAATGTAGGTTCACTTTTAGAACTTACAATTGCACAACTTCAAACTATAGACTTGTCGCAATTTCCCATCCCCCATTCCCCATCCCCTATCCCCCATGATGAACAACTATTTGATATCGCTCTCGCCCTTGTTATTACGTGGATAAACAGAATTTTATTTCTGAAACTTTTAGAGGCACAACTACAAAAATCGCCCATAAACCCGATGATAGCGATA
>Ga0099364_10006150_pt1 | contig 17553 bp, 14 predicted proteins | sample TergutTh196P3_FD_73070 | JGI IMG/M metagenome (GOLD analysis project Ga0099364, IMG submission 73070) | Microcerotermes parvus P3 segment gut microbial communities from Pointe-Noire, Republic of the Congo - Th196 P3 | ecosystem: Host-associated > Arthropoda: Insects > Digestive system > Gut ...
GAATCCTACATTTCTCAACGGGGTAATGGTCAAAAAAGAATGGTATCTGCAAAACGGCGATGAGATACAATTTGCCGCCGGCGGACCTAAACTCGGATTTATCGTTCCGTCGGGCGCCAAGTCGACGGTAGGCACGATAGGGCTGTCCCGTCGATTGAGCCTCTTCCGCCAGCAGGCCTTACGACCCTATAAACAGGCGATGACATTGATGGGTATTGCCTTAGTATTAGTAGTATTAGCCTTTGCCGGTTGGGGTTATTATTCATGGCAGAAACAGGAGACTTTATTAGCCGAGAATGCAAAATTGAGTACGGAATTAGATAAACTGATTTTCAAAGCCGATTCGATAGCCGATAAATCATCGGCCGAATACCAGGAAGTGGTCAAACAAACCGAAGAAGTAGTCTCTAAATTAGCGCAAAGCAACAGTCAGTTATATGCAGAGAATCGACGCGTACGCCGCGAGGTTGAATCGCTGCAAGACCAGTTGGACGAAGCGCCCCGGGCAACTCCGGCAGTACGCTCTTCTACAGGAACCGGTAGCGCCGGTAGCAGTACAAACGTAACGTCTTCTTCAAACGCCTCGAGCGAAGTGGGCGCTGTCGGTATTCATGGCGAAGCCTTAGCCGGCACGCGCGAAGCGGGGGGAAATACCATTGGAGGCATCATTCCTTCGGCGAGCGACATCAACAGCTACAGCGGATATGTTTTTGCTATTCAGTTGGAAAGAACGGAAGTAACATGGCGGGGCAGGACTTCGGTTATTACCGAGCCGTTACCCAAGTTGGTTGGAACAGGCTTTTTGATGAACGACGGACGTTTTGTTACGGCGCGTCATGTCGTAGAGCCTTGGTACTATTACAATGTACAATTGGATTATTCGATTTTCGATATATATCGCAGATACCGATTGGCCGATTTAAACATGTATGCCAATAATGGCGGTTCGGTGATAGCACACTATACGGCTGTTTCGAGCACAGGGAAAAGAATTTCTTTCAACAGTGGCAATGCGCGGATCAATCGCACGACAGATAAGATGACAACCGATCGGGCCGGCCGCACAAGTATCATCAGACGGACAGGCGTTTTAGACGATACCGATTGGGCTGTTTATCAAACACTCGAAAGGAGCGGCTTTTCACATGACAGGGCGCTTTCGATGAACCTTGATATCGGTACTACCCTGGCGGTACAGGGTTATCCGTGGGGAAGAGGCGCTGATGAAGCCGTGCAGGTCACACCCATCTATTCTACCAGTCAGGTAGCCAGAAACGGACTCGATGTGAACGGCACCATTATGGTATCCAATGATAATACCGAGCGCGGCAACGATGGCGGCCCTGTAACGGTGGTAGGTAACGATGGAGTCTATCATGTCGTAGGAATTTTGTCAGGCAGCACTTTCGCTAAAGGACGCATCGTGCCTATTTCTGTTGTCTATTCGCAATCTAATCAGTATTAATTGACAAACGGTTGAATATACCTGTACATATATAATATATGAGCGAAATAAGATTTACCATGGCGGCCCGCTGTGAGGCAGCAGGCCGCCAAAACAACGAAGACAATTTTCAACTCACCGATGACTTGACCCGTAATCAATGGGGTTTCATCACCGATGATGAGGTTGAGTTGGGCGATAAAGGCGCCTTGATGGTTGTTTGCGATGGCATGGGCGGATTGCAGGCTGGAGCTACGGCTTCCGATATTGCGGTCAAAACGATCAAGGCATGGTTTGAATCCGACAGATTGACCCCGGAGGTGACGGCATCCCTCGAAACAATCGAACAATATATCAGGGAAGCGATCATAAACGCCGACACCAACATCAAGGAAGCAGGACTGCAAAACAGCGAATACGAAGGTATGGGCAGCACAATTGTAATGGCGTGGATTATCGGCGAACATGTACATGTGGGTTGGTGTGGCGACAGTCGCGCCTATCGCTACAATCCTGCTTTGGGACTCGAACAGTTATCGCACGACCATTCATACGTACAGGAATTGGTTGATAGCGGCAAACTGTCCGCTGCATTGGCTTTCGACCATCCTGACAGCAATATCATCACCCGCAGTCTGGGAGACCTCCGTCAGGAAGCCCGTCCCGATGTACAAAGTTTTCCGCTCTGCAACGATGATGTTATCCTGCTTTGCAGCGATGGACTGAGCGGCGTATTGCGCGACTGCGAAATAGAGGCCATCATTGCCGCAAATGCCGATTCGATGGAAAATTGCCGTCAGGCATTATGGACAGAATCCGAACAGGCCGGATGGATAGACAATGTAACAGTCGCCCTTTGCCGGATCGTATCGGGGGCCGTAACAGTAAAAAACACAACTGCCCCTTCAGAGCCCGAAGAAAACGCTGTAACGGCTATAAAAAAACGGAAATCGAAGGGAATGATCGTTGCGGCCCTTGTACTGTTGTTGGTAATTGCTTTGGCGGCGGGGTATTATTATTTAGCTAATTATACTGGATTGCTTCGTTTCTTGCAATGACGGTACGCGCTGACGTCATTGCGAGGAACGAAATGACGAAGCAATCCGGAAAAAACAGAATAAAGTCATTGGTATTACAATAAAGTAAATAAATATTATGCAACTTCAAGAAGACATATTATTTGACGACCGCTATCATTTGAAAAAACTGTTAGGATGCGGTGGTTTTTCGGAAGTCTGGTTAGTAGAAGACACCAAAGTAGGAAACAAAAGGATGGCATTGAAAGTGTATGCGCCCGGGTCGGGTTTAGACGAAGACGGCGTACAACTGTTCAGCAGCGAATTTGAGTTGGTGTTCGACCTCAATCATACCCATCTGTTACGCCCTGCGTATTTCGATGTGTGCGAACGTTCCCCCTATCTATTGATGCCTTTTAGCGAGCAAGGTTCTGCCAGTAAACTTGTCGGCAACATTACCGAAGAAGAAGCATGGCGTTTCATGCACGATGTTGCAGACGGTCTGGCATATTTGCATGAGCAGGAGCCGCCCATTATTCATCAGGACATCAAACCCGATAATGTACTGAAAGATCATCTCGGCAACTACCAGATTACCGACTTCGGCATCAGCACCAAAGTACGCAGCACATTGCGCAAAAGCATGATGAGCAGCTCTAAATCGGGCGGAACGATGGCCTATATGCCACCCGAACGCTTCGGCAAAGACAACATACCTATCAAGGCAAGCGATATATGGGCAATGGGAGTTACATTATTCGAACTCCTTACCGGTGATTTGCCTTTTGGCGAGAACGGCGGATTGATGCAGAAAAGCGGTGCGGAAATCCCGAACATACCCGGCAATTGGTCGAAGGAGCTGCAAGAGATAATCGTCCGCTGCCTCCATAAAGACCCATGGGACAGACCTGTCGCACAACAGGTGGCCGAATGGGCTGGCAAACGTTTGAAAGGAGAGAAAATCGTTTTGACATCTATGAAACAGAAACAGTCAACGTCATTGATTTCATCAGCGTTGCAGTCGAAAAAAACCAAGTGGGCGATAGCAGGCATCGCGGCTGTGGGAGTGATCTGTATTGCAGTCTTTATCGGAATGAATTTGAATCGTACGCCTGCGAATAGCGCTGTCGAATTGACGCAAAATATGATAGACGAACCTCCGATGGCAGTAGATGCGCCAGACGAAGAACCTGAGTTTACGGATGAAACAACAATCATCGAAATGCCTTCGGAAGACCCTGAACCGGCGCTTCAAACAACGGCTACAACCCCGACAACAGCCGTAACGCCAACGGCGCCTGCATGGACGGCTGAGTATGACCGTATCGTGAACGCCGCACAAACAGCCTATAACAGCAGGGATTACGCAAAAGCGAAGGAGGAATATGGTCGTGCGTTAAGCCTTGCTAACCGAAACAGGGACAGACAGAAAGAGGCGTTTGTGAATGAAAAGATAGCCGAATGCGACAAGGCAATCACAGCAGCCGCAGCAACAGCCGCAGTCAGTCAAAAAGAAATACAGGACAGGTTGGCAAACTACAATTTTGTCGGCAACTTCAAACTTGGCTCAAACCATTTGATCGTACAACGGAAATCGAATAATCGCTGGGGGATAATAAACATGGAAGGCGTTGTAGTAGAAGAATTTAATTACACGCAAGTCTCTACGCGCCTGAAAAACGACTTTTATGCCCTGAAAAACGATAACGGATGGGTGGTTTTTGATACTTCGCTCACAAAAATAGCAGTTAATCTGGAAAATACGGACGGATATAGATGAATTGACAATTGATAATTGAGAGTTGACAATTAGAATGGAGAATAATGAAAAGGCTTATTATCGGTAACGACTTGATTTGGTCTATTGTGTTGCATTTTTCCGGATTGCTTCGTTCCTCGCAATGACGACGTGCGTTGCCGTCATTGCGAGGAACGAAGCAATATAGAAAAACAACAAAAACCATATCAGATTAACAATATCTTATGAATTAAAAATAAAATTATTATAAATTAAAATATAAAAAAACATGAAAAAAATAATTTTAGTATGTATTTGTTTCGTTGGCAATGTGGCGCTTTTTGCCCAAAACGAACAGAAGGAAGGCGACGATATGGTTGCGGCTGGAAACTACAGTGGCGCTGAAATTATGTATCGCCTGTGTATGGAACAGGATGAGCAATGCTTGCTTAAGCTGTTCGGATTGATCCATGAAGAAAAAATCAAGCCTCAGTCTACCGACGAATTTTATCCGCTTATCAATCCACTTGCCCAGAAAGGAAATGCGCAAGCGCAATTTTATTTAGGGTTAATGTATTTTAGAGGCTTTGGCGTTGCCGAGGATAACAGCGAAGCGTTGAAATGGATTCGACAAAGCGTTGAACAGAACAATGCCGACGCTCAAAATGAATTAGGCGTGATGTACCAGTTAGGCTTGGGGGTCAAACAGGATTACCGCGAAGCAGTCGACTGGTATCAGAAAAGTGCCGATCAAGGCAATGCAAACGCACAATTTCGCTTGGGTTACATGTATCAAAATCAATTGGGTGTAGATAAATCGAATCTGGTTCAGAAGGCGACATTGAAAAAGAATACAAATTTTGCCGAAGCTGAGAAATGGTACAAGATGAGCGCCGACAAAGGACACGCCGAGGGACAGTATAACTTAGCCCGGATGTATCAGACTGGTGCTAAAGGCGTGCCGAAAAATATTCCTGAAGCCGTCATCTGGTTTCAAAAAAGCGCCAATCAGGGTTATGCAAATGCACAATACAGCTTAGGCGAGATGTATGAAAAGGGTTCGGGCGTGGTAAAAAGCCGCGACAGAGCCATTGAATGGTATCGGAAAGCCGCCGAACAAGGCGAAAAAAACGCGATCGCCAAATTGAAAAAATTAAAAGTTAAATAAAAGTGTATGGCTTCAAGTCAATACCCCCCATTTGGGGGTTTTTTCAATCCGATCAAAAAATACCCCCAAATGGGGGTATTGCAGGATTTTTGGGCGCTTTATTTTTGCAACATAAAATGAAAGAACAAAAAATACAAAAAAAAATATTACTTATTATAAAATTGTTTAATTTAAAACCAAAAAAAATGAAAAGTATTGTAAATTTCAGGAAGACCATTTCGTTGGTCATGTGTGTAATGTTTGCGCTGGCGTTGTTCAGTGGATGTAGTAAAGACGGCGGACCCAACGGTGGGGCAGACGAAAGAGATCCCTATGTTGGTACGTGGAGGGTCACCGAAAGGATTATAGGTGTTGCAGAGATAGACTACTACAACGTCACGATTTCCAAATCGTCGGTTGATCCCAAAGATATTGTGATTACCAATTTCTTTAACGATCCGGCAGTTTCACTTCTTGCAAAAGTTGACGGTAACTCTTTCGTCATTAACCAACAAACTCACGTGGGTGTTGGTTTCAGTGGTTCGGGTAGAAGAGATGGAAACTCCCTTACGTTTTCTGTTATGGCAAATGTAACAGGAGGCATTACGCTTAACCTTGATGTTTCGGCGTCCAAACTGTAAGCGTTGAAAGCGGAAAGTTGAAAGCGGAAAAAACAAACCGAATGTAAATGGAAACTCAAAAAACAATTCATAGGCATAAATTTGAGTATTGGAACAAAAATGTTTTTAAAACTTTCAACTTTCACTTTTCAGCAATGACTGTCTCGGAAGCACGCAAATGACGCAAATGACGCAAATTTCCGCAAAAAACACTTAATTAAAATTCAATATGAACATGATTAATTCTATAAAAATTTGCGAAAATTTGCGTCATTTGCGTTCAAAATTTCTCCTGTTTTTTCTCGGCATCACCTTTGGCGCTACTGCGTTAGTTGCCCAAATAGCCGAAGGCGGTACGCCTGCAAGTTTTGCTTTTCAGGATGATGTGCAGTTGCGATCCGCCAAAATTCCTTTTATCGCTCCCATCGATTTTGATGTTACCCAATTGATGGAGGAGGATAAAATGGCGGAAGATGCAGGCGTGTTGCCCCGCACATCGGTCATCATACCCGCCAACCTGACCATGGAAAATGCAGGCGAATGGCTGGTTTTGCCCGACGGCGTGAAAATATGGAGGCTCACCGTTCAAGCACCCGAAGCGATCGCTATCATGCTGTATTACGACAGGTTTTTCATACCCGACGGAGGAAAATTATTTATTTACAACGCCAATCTGACCCATTTGCTCGGCGCCTATACCTCGAACACCAATCCCAACGCCCAAAAATTCGCAACCGAATTTGCGGCTGGCGACGAAATCATCCTTGAATATAATGAACCTCCGTCTCCGGGCGCCAGGAAACCCGATATCCGGATTTCAGGCATTGGCTACGGATATAACTATCTGGAAGTGTATCAGCCCCAAGGAGTAGCAGATAGAATCGGCAACATCTTCAATCAAAACTGTCAGGTAAATATTAACTGTCCGGAAGGAAACAACTGGCAAGACCATAAAAAGGGAGTAGCCAAAAGTGTTGCGCCGGCAGGCAATTCGGGATACCTGTGTTCAGGGACTGTGATTAATAACACCGCGCAGGATCTCACGCCCTATTATCTTTCTGCCCACCATTGTTTCGACGATTCGGCAATTTCATTCGACCAGATCGTATTCTATTTTCATTATGAAAGCGAAGGCTGTGAAACGACGACGCCCGCCAACTCACGCACTATTGTCGGTGCACAGATGTTGGTAGATCTCCCGATAAATGGAAGTTCCGACGGCGCTTTGTTAAAATTAAACAGCAACATTCCGCTGGATTACGGCGTATATTACAACGGATGGGACCGACGCAATACACCGGCAACGAGCGGAGTGGGCATTCATCACCCCAAGGGAGATATTAAAAAGATATCCACTTTTACTGCGACGGCTGCAAGCAGCCAATGGTCGTCATCTGATAAAGGCGCTGCCGATGCTCACTGGCAAGTTAGTTTTGCAAAGACACAAAGCGGATATAGTCAAACCGAAGGCGGATCATCAGGTTCGCCCCTGTTTAATCAAGCCGGGTTAGTGGTCGGAACATTGACCGGCGGCACTGCTTCCAATTGCACCCGGGGAAGTAACAATTGGTATGGCAAACTATGGTACCACTGGAATAACGCCAATGCGGTCGTCGGCAGTACACAAACGATGAAAGATTATCTGGATCCCCTGAATACCGGGGCAGAAACGTTAAACGGAATTTATAACGCCGCAACAGGGAATACCGACCTCCTGCAACTGACCGTCAATCCGGGCGAACTTGTGCCGGCATTCAGTTCCTTCCGGACAGGCTACACCGTACATGTACCTGAAAGCGTAGAGGTAATAACCGTTTCGGCAACAGCGGCAACGGCCGGAGCAACCGTCACGGGAACAGGAAATCACCGGCTTGCGATGGGTACTAATACGATCCGCGTAACAGTCACAGCCCCCGACAGGTCCGCTTCAAAAGCCTATACCCTTACCGTGAACCGGTCGCAACAAATCCCTCCCGACAGGTATGAACCAAACAATATGCTGGCACAGGCTTATTCCTTGCCTGTCTCTTTTTCCAATGACACAGCGTTGGTGCAAACAACAGGTTCAACGTTCCATAACGAAACTGATATCGACTATTACAGGATTGATTTGCCTGCGGGTAATCATTACACCGTTTTTGCATGGTTGCTTGATTTGCACAACAACGACGATAACAGGACCTATACGGTCGACGCCAAATTCGCCTATTCGACAAACGGTCAGGACTGGTCAGACGAGTTTGACGACGTCATGCCAGGCAATGTTGTAATCACGAACGGCGGTACGGTCTATTTTCGTGCTGTGCCTTATTTTGAGGGCGAAACAGGCGACTATCTCTTGGAAATAAATATAGAAAGGAGACAGGCAGGAAACAGTAATAACGCCAATTTGAGCGATCTTTCCATTGATCCGGGTAATCTGTATTTCCTTCCCAACTGGCTGCCATTTTATTCAGTTTATGTGGCGCACAGCGTATCCGGCATAACGATAGATGCAACTCCAGCTGATGCCAATGCCGTCGTTTCAGGCGTCGGCTATCATCACATTCAGGTTGGTACCAACACAATACCCGTTGTTGTAACCGCTCAAAACGGAACGACCCGAAAAACCTATACGATCACAGTGTTGCGTCGGACGACAGCCAACAATAACGCGAATCTTTTAAACCTGACAGTCAATCAGGGAACGTTGACACCCCGTTTTACCGTTAATGTGACCGATTACAATGTAACTGTAGCAAATACGGTGACCGACATCCATGTGTCGGCAACGGCAGTTGATTCCTATGCTTCGGTTATGGGAGCAGGCGATCACCAGTTGGTTGTGGGCAATAATGCGATCCACATTGATGTAATAGCCGAAAACGGCTCAACCATTAAAACGTACCGAATCAATGTGACGAGAGAGATTGTCAGCGGCATGGAAGATTTTCATCAACCGCAGGTAGTCGCCTATCCAAATCCGGCAAGCGCCCGGATCATGATAAGCGGTCTATCTGGCAACGGCATAATATCTCTGTTCGATGCCGTCGGAAAAGAACGCATACGCCAATCAATCACATCTTTGGAAGAAGTGATTGATGTAAACGCTCTGCCGTCGGGTATCTATCTGATACGAATTGTCGAAAGAGAAAAAACAAGTACAATAAAAGTCATTGTGAATTAAGCCCCCCCATTTGGGGGTTTTTCATGGTGTAAAGCAAAAAAACCCCCAAATGGGGGTAGTACAAAGTTTTTTTGTATGGTATTTTTGTTGCATCAATAAATTAATAATTAATGGAAATAAATAAAAAAGACAACCAACAGGAACAATCCAATAACAAAGTTATTTATGCGCCTGTGGATGAAATCAGAAACATTGAACAGGTACTTGATAATCTGGAAACCGTCCACCGTGAACTGCTCAAAGTAGCTGAAGGAATGAAAGCAATTGTAGATTAGTTTGTATAATAAGAAATAGAATTCCTCATCTTTTTTTATTATGATTAACTTCTGTCCGCAGTGATGCCCGCAGAAGTTAATTTTTATTGCGGGGACGATTGCCGGTCATTTATCCATAATGATAAATACGTCTTCATCCGGTTTTTTCATAAAATACTCTTCGCGGGCAAAACGCTCCAATCGTTCCTGACTCGTATGCAAATCTTCTAATTTTTTCCTGTTTTCTTCAATTTCTTTCCGATACGCCTTGATTTCATTTTCCAACTGCCGGATCTTTTCGTCATACATATGGCGTTTATAAAGATTACTGTCTCCAACCGTAAAAGTAATTATCAGGAAAACAATAATTACCACCCAATATTTATTCAATTTTGAGAGGATTTGACTATATTTTTTTTTCCAAAGAATCATATCTGTGAAAGAGTTTATGCAAAAGTATAAAAAATATTCGTATCTTTGTATGTGGTAAGAATAAATAATGGAAAATTATATTGTTTCAGCAAGAAAATATCGTCCCTCCACGTTTCATAGCGTAGTAGGGCAAAAGTCATTGACTACTACATTAAAAAATGCCATTTTAAATAATAAGCTGGCACATGCGTATCTTTTCAGCGGACCTCGGGGCGTGGGAAAAACAACATGCGCCCGCATCTTTGCGAAAACGATTAACTGCTTCAACCAAAATGCAGAAGGTGAGGCTTGTAACACATGTGAATCCTGCCTGTCATTCAATGATCAACGCTCATTGAATATTCATGAATTAGATGCTGCATCCAATAACTCGGTAGACGATATACGTTCTTTGATAGATCAGGTTCGCATACCGCCGCAAATAGGTAAGTACAAAGTGTATATCATTGACGAAGTACACATGTTAAGCCCGTCCGCTTTTAATGCTTTTTTGAAAACATTGGAAGAACCTCCTCATTATGTCATCTTTATACTTGCAACGACCGAAAAACAAAAAGTGTTGCCGACCATTCTTTCACGTTGCCAGATCTATGACTTTACGCGCATATCTGTCGCTGATATGGTAGAACATCTGCAAATTGTGGCCTCAAACGAAAACATATTAACCGAACCTGAAGCTTTGAATATTATCGCTCAAAAAGCAGACGGAGGGTTACGCGACGCATTATCTATCTTTGATCAGATTGTGAATTATACAGGTGGAAACATTACATACCAGTCTGTGATTGCAAACTTGAATGTACTCGACTACGAATACTATTTTCGAATCACAGACGCCATGCTGAAAGGGGAAATTCGCAGTTGCCTGTTACTGTTGAACGAAATCTTAGAAAAAGGATTTGATGGTCAACACATTATTACAGGTTTAGCCTCTCATTTCAGGGATTTGTTAGTAAGCAAAGACGAAAGTACGCTGGTATTGTTTGATGTAGGAGCCTCCATTCGCGATCATTACAGGGAAACAGCTAAACATTGCCCTGACAAGCTGCTTTTTAAGGCGATCGTATTAGCTAACCAATGTGATTTGAATTACCGCGAAAGTCGAAATAAACGATTATTGCTGGAATTGACATTCATTCAACTGTGTCAGTTGAGCGAATCCGATCAAACACAACCTGAAGACATTAAAAAAAAAAGTTGATTCGTCCCATTTTTGAGTCACCTTCTCAGGAGAAGAAACCGGAATCACTACAGAACCAGCAAAAAGAACAAATCACATCAATTCCAAATAATTTATCGCGCGCACCGAAAAGCACTTCACTCAAAGATCTTTTAATCAAGGTGCCGGAAGTTGCTCATCAACCGGTTACACGCGAATCCACAAAACTTTCCACACCATTTAATACTGACGAGTTGATACAATGCTGGAATGCTTATGCAGAAAAACTCGCAGAGAAAGCGCATCTCAAAAATACAATGATCCATTACAAACCCGTCTTATTGGATCATTTCAAATTTGAAGTGATGGTTTCTAATCCGGCACAACAAGAAGAATTGATAAGTAACAGCATCGAAATACTAAAAATACTGCGAACACAACTGAAAAACGAACATATCCAAATGCACATCCGCATTGAAGAAACGAATGAAAAAAAGCGGGCATACACTTCAGAGGAGAAATACGAATTCCTGAACGACCTTAATCCCCTATTATCCAAACTAAAAGACGAGTTTGATCTGACATTGGATTAGTTATTGCGTTGTGTCACTAAATTATTAACAACAATGTAACCACCCATTTTTATTTTGGAGAAATGACGATTATTATTTGTTTATCAGAGAAATAAAGAACAGTTAGCCACATACGACAAATGAAAAATTGCGGCAATGACAGAACGTAGCGCCCTGAAAGATGCAAGGAAAGAAGGAATCATGGAAGGCATAATTGCCACAGCCCTAACAATGCTGAAGGATGGAATGATGTATGTAATATACCGGACTGTCAAGGCAGTAAATCGAAAAATTGAAAATCAACTTGAAAGAATAAATCACCTCCTACAAAATATACCGATTATTCAAATCAACCGTTGAACGACATCATTTGATCAGAAGGGTCATTTTTTCTCTTCCAAAAGCGCCAAATCAATGACCTGCATAATATCAGTCACATAATGAAACGTCAATCCGTCTACATAGGTGGATTTAATTTCATTGACATCTTTTTGATTTTCGTTCGACAGAATAATCTCATTGATGCCTGCCCGTTTGGCTGCCAATATTTTTTCTTTGATACCGCCAACGGGAAGTACTTTCCCGCGTAAAGTTATTTCTCCTGTCATAGCCAGATTCTTTTTCACTTTACGTTGCGTAAATATGGATACCAACGATGTAACCATGGTGATACCAGCGCTGGGACCATCTTTAGGAATAGCGCCTTCAGGAACATGAACGTGTACATTCCGGTTTTCAAACAAATCTTCTGCTATGTTAAAATGTTCCGCATGGGCGTGAACATATTCTAATGCCAAAATGGCCGATTCTTTCATCACATCGCCCAAATTACCTGTGATTGTGAGTTTGGAACCCTTGCCGCGACTCAAACTCGACTCGACAAAAAGAATTTCCCCGCCAACAGCCGTCCAGGCTAAACCCGTTACCACACCGGCATACTGATTTCCTTGATATCTGTCTAACGTAAATTCATCCACTCCCAGATATTCAACCAAATCGTCCTGTTTAATCATGTTAGTTATCTCTTCTTTCGAGGCTAATTTACGAGCTAATTTACGCATTATTTTGGCAATTTTCTTTTCCAATTCACGCACCCCACTCTCTCTGGTATAGGATTCAACCATTTTATGTACGGCAGCCCGTTGAAATTTAATCCGGTCTTTCGGGATGCCATGCGCCTCCATTTGCTTAGGAATGAGATGCCTGATTGCAATTTCAATCTTTTCTTCCATGATATATCCGCTCACTTCGATCAGCTCCATTCGATCTAATAATGGCTTCGCAATGGTGTTCAAACTGTTTGCCGTAGCGATAAACAACACCTTACTTAAATCGTAGTCGATATCTAAGTAATTATCATGGAACGCTTCGTTTTGTTCCGGATCAAGCGCTTCCAATAATGCAGAAGACGGGTCGCCTTTGAAATCGTTTCCTACCTTATCAATTTCATCTAACACAAAAACAGGGTTTGAAGTGCCGGCTTTCAGAATGTTCTGGATAATCCGGCCAGCCATTGCACCGATATAGGTGCGGCGGTGTCCGCGTATCTCAGCTTCGTCATGCAACCCACCCAGCGACATACGTACATATTTGCGGTTCAAGGCCTCTGCAATCGACTTGCCTAAGGAGGTTTTACCTACTCCGGGCGGACCATGTAAACAAATGATAGGAGACCTTAAATCATTTTTCAGTTTCAACACCGCCAAATGTTCGATGACCCGTTCTTTTACCTTTTCCATACCAAAATGATCTCTATCCAGGATGCGCTGGGCGCGTTTTAAACTAAAATTATCTTTACTGTATTCATTCCATGGAAGTGTGATAACTGTCTGTATATATTGAAATTGCATCGAATAATCGGGTGATTGCGGATGCAAACGCTCCAACTTGTTTAATTCTTTATCAAATGTTTCGGCAACGGCTTTTGTCCATTTCTTTTTCGAGGCTTTTTCTTTTAATTCCCTGATATCAATTTCATTCATATTACCACCCAATTCTTCCTGGATAGCTTTGATTTGCTGTTGTAAAAAATATTCCTTCTGTTGCTTGTTGATGTCTTCATGCGTTTTCATTTGGATAGACGCCTTTAGTTCTATCAACTGATATTCGCGGTTTAAGATAAATAGCAGGCGGTAAGCGCGGTCCTTCAGGTCGTCGTTTGCCAGCAATTCCTGCTTTTCAGAGGAATGGGATAATATATTACAACAGGCAAAATTAATCAGATAAAGATAATTCTGGTTATTCCGGATGGAGAAGATCAAATCCCTTGCCGGTTCGCCCGAAATGCTCAACATTTTGATGGTTAAATCTTTGATGGTAGAAACCAGTGCTTCAAATTCACGGTCATTTTTGCGGGGAAATTTGTCTTCCAGCATGGAAATTCGTCCCGTTAAAAAAGGTTCTTTCTCTGTTATGGCATGCAAAAGAAAACGCTTTTTCCCTTGCAAAATGGCTGTAGTTGACCCGTCAGGCAATTCCAGCACACGGATGATTTCTGCTACCACTCCGATATGAAATAAATCTTCGTATCCGGGGTCTTCAACGTCAGTATCTTTTTGACAACAAATGCCGAGCATCTTCTTATTTTGTTCTGCTTCACGGATTAACTTCATGGATTTTGATCGTCCGACCATTACCGGCATGGCTACACCGGGAAATAAAACCATATTGCGTAACGGAAGTATAGGAAGTTCTTCGCCTACCTTATCAACTCCTTCCGAAAAATCTTCATCCTTGTCGCATTCCATCAAAATGGGCATCACAATTCCTATACCATCATCAAATTCATCAAATGATTCCTGCAAATACAGTGTTTCTATATTGTTATTTTTCATATTTTACAGTCAATAAAACGTGCAAAGATAGTTTTTTTCTATCAAACAAACGAATTTCTTCCGTATGCATCCAACGCATCAATTAATGAAAGTAATTCGACCCGGATGTGTTCCAACCGATAATAAATTTCTACCTGATTGATCGTATCGTCTTTATTATCTTTCAGTTTTTGACGTGCGCCGGCTAATGTCATACCTCTCACTTTCAACAGATAATATACTAAGCGGATTTGTCGGACATCTTCTTCCCGGTAAAAACGAATACCTTTCCTGTTTTTCTCAGGAGCAATCTCTTTAAATTCCTTTTCCCAGTATCGCAATGTTGGTGTGTTAAGACCGACCAATTGTGCAACTTCTTTGATGGAGTAGTATAATTTCTGTTCTTGTTCTTTCTTCAGTTTCATAAGAGGTATCAGTCCATCACCCGACCACTGTTTTCTGCAATCTGAATCATTTGATCGTATTCTTCAGGTGTGAGATCCAAAAAGAAATATTTGGCAGGATTATCCGGTCTTTCGTTGAGCCATACCTCATAATGCAAATGAGGACCTACCGATCTTCCCGTATTTCCAACTAATCCTATGACTTCTCCCCTGACAACTTTTTGTCCAATACGTACATGGTTTTTATCATTATGACCATACAAAGTCTTATAGCCAAATCCGTGATCTATGATAATCGTATTTCCATATCCTTGCCTCAATCCTGAAAAAATCACTGTTCCATCACCTGTTGAATAAATTTCAGTGCCTGTCGAAGCTGCAAAATCCATGCCGGAATGAAACCGGAGCGTACGGTAAATTGGATCAATACGCATTCCAAAACCCGACGCCGTCTTTTTTAAATCCTTGTTGGATACAGGCTGTATAGCAGGAACACCTCGATTGCGCTCTTCCAGATTCTTTCCTGTCGAAAACAGTTCATCCAATGAGTTGGATTGGACATAGAGCTGCCTCTTCAACATATCCATCTTACGAGTTGTTTCTACGACCAAATCCGTATTCGATAAATTCATCAGGTAATCATACCGGTTCGTTCCTCCGATTCCCGGTTTTCGTACGTATTCAGGAATTGCCTGAGTTTGGAAAATAGCCCTGTATAAATTATCATCGCGCTCCTGAATATCATCCAATACCGCTATTGCATCATTTAATTGAAGCGAGAGCACTTCATATTGAGTTAGCAACAACTTGTTTTCCTTTTGTAATAAGGTTTCCATCGGCGACGCAAAAAAATGGATAAAGGCGAAAAATACGCCTGCACCTATTAATATACCAAAACTTAAATGCTTCAAAACTGCAAAAAAACGTTCTTTTGCAGAAGGGTAAACTCGCTCATAAGTAAGAGAGTTCGGGTTATAAAAATAATATGCTTTTCGTCTTCCCCAAATGTTCATTTTGTAAATCTATTAGATATTTAGATTGCAAATATAATTATTTGCTTTACTTTTGCAAAAGTTTTTTCATATTTTTGACATTATTATATTCATTTTTTTGATATGTTAACAGCTAAAGAGATTCGCGAATCGTTTAAAAACTTCTTTGCTTCGAAGGGGCATCAGATCGTTCCTTCCGCCCCGATGGTCATCAAAAATGATCCCACATTGATGTTTACCAATGCAGGGATGAATCAGTTCAAAGACATTATCTTAGGTAATGTGCCGGTAAAATATCCACGTGTTGCGGATTCTCAGAAGTGTCTGCGTGTCAGCGGCAAACACAACGACCTGGAAGAAGTCGGGCATGACACCTATCATCATACGATGTTTGAGATGCTTGGAAACTGGTCATTTGGCGATTATTTCAAAAAAGAAGCTGTCGGCTGGGCTTGGGAGTATCTGGTTGACGTCCTGAAACTGCATCCCGAACAACTGTATGCGACCGTTTTTGAAGGAAGTCCTTCGGAAAATCTGGAACGCGATAACGAAGCAGCCGGATACTGGGAGCAGTACCTCCCCAAAGACCGTATCCTGGATGGCGACAAACGCGATAACTTCTGGGAGATGGGCGATACAGGTCCCTGCGGCCCCTGTTCGGAAGTCCATATTGATATTCGACCCGCCGAAGAGCGTGCTGCCGTGCCGGGCGTTACGCTTGTCAATGCCGGACATCCGCAGGTAGTCGAAATCTGGAACCTTGTCTTTATGCAGTATAACCGGAAAGCCGACGGATCGTTGGACAAACTGCCTGCACAGGTGATTGATACCGGTATGGGTTTCGAACGCCTCTGCATGGCGATACAGGGGAAAACGTCTAATTACGATACCGATGTTTTCCAGCCGGTTATCCAAACTATTGCTCAAATGACAGGATTTGTTTATGGGGAAGATGCACAAAAGGATGTAGCCATGCGTGTCATCGCCGACCATATCCGGACAATCGCTTTTTCGATTACGGACGGTCAATTACCTTCCAACGTGAAAGCAGGTTATGTGATTCGCCGTATCCTTCGCCGCGCAGTCCGTTACGGATACACATTCCTCAATCGAAGGAAAGCATTTATGTATCAGTTACTTCCCACCCTTATTGATACGATGGGTGATGCGTATCCCGAACTCGTCGCACAGCATGTACTGATAAGCAAAGTGATGAAAGAAGAAGAAGAATCGTTCCTGCATACACTCGAAACAGGTATCCGCCTGCTGGAGAAAAAAGTTTCTGAACTTTCGCTTGCAGGAAAAAATGTGTTGGACGGCGCCGACGCCTTTGTGTTGTATGATACATTCGGATTTCCGTTAGACCTGACCGAACTGATCGTGCGCGAAAGCGGCATGGAAGTAGATACCGAAACATTCCATACCGAAATGCAAAAACAAAAAGAACGCGCCCGCAATGCCGCAGCGATAGAAACAGGCGACTGGGTTATTTTCCGAGAAGGAGAAACCCAATTCACTGGATACGATGCTTATGCAGGTGATGCAACGATCCTGCGATACCGGAAAATCAAACAACAAAACAAAGAATTGTTTCAAATCGTATTGGATCAGTCTCCTTTCTATGCCGAAATGGGAGGGCAGATTGGAGATAGCGGCTGGCTGATTACTGACTCTTCAACAATCACGATCATCGACACGAAGCGGGAAAATAATTTACCTGTACATCTGGCGACCGAATTACCCAAAGACCCAACCGCGCCTTTTCTCACGCTGATTGATCAGAAAAAACGGATGCA
>Ga0099364_10006151_pt1 | contig 17551 bp, 19 predicted proteins | sample TergutTh196P3_FD_73070 | JGI IMG/M metagenome (GOLD analysis project Ga0099364, IMG submission 73070) | Microcerotermes parvus P3 segment gut microbial communities from Pointe-Noire, Republic of the Congo - Th196 P3 | ecosystem: Host-associated > Arthropoda: Insects > Digestive system > Gut ...
TGGCCATCCCAAAAACCAGATAAACCGCAAGGCCGATCGCCGCCTCCAGCCGCAGGCCAAATGAGCGTTCGAGGAGCAGCAGCAGGGGGAACAGCACCAGCCCGCCCAGGCAGATATTTATGACCTCAAAAACCGCGTGTCTCTCCTCCGATACCGTCCCGCCCAGCCAATATACATATTCGACGACAAAATCACCCACCCCCTGTAGTCCGTATGAATACAGCAGCGATAAAATAACAGCCGTTATGATTGCGGCGGGAGCGATACGCTGTTTGCCATCGGGCAGATAAAAACACAGGAACAAAAAGGCCGCCAGACCGCCGCCCACCACCTGCCAGCCCGGACTGATACCCATGGCGAAAAAGGGCACGAGCAGACCCGTCGCCACCAAGACGGCGAGGGTCAGGAAAAAGGCTCCGTATTTTTTCTGTGTCAGCGTTCTTCCTTTAGCCATACTATGGTTTTATCCCCACGATCCTTAGTCTGTCGCTGCCTTGACGGGTGTATGCGGATATGTCGGCGTCGCTTATCGCATAGACCAAGACGACCTTGCCGCTTTGGCAAAGGCGCGTGACGGCGGCGAAGAATCCGTCATCCAGCTTTTGGACAACCATAAATATCACCGATGCCGGAGCCAGCAGCCCGCTCTGGGCCGCGTACTCCAACAGGTCAGAAAAATCAATGTTTTCACGAAAATGCAGGGCCGCCAGTTCCTCATAGAGGAGGTTGAACTGATGGATACCGCCTATCATGCGGCTTTCATGGCGGTCAGTCGAAAAGAGGAACTCGCTGGGGATGTTTTGGCGCACGAAATAATAGGCGAGGGCGATGACCTGTTCGAGAATCTGATTTTCGAGCGGGAGATAGACGCTCATCTTGCGTGTGCTGCGTCCCAAGTCCGCCATCAGGATGATCCTCTGCTTGATGGTGCCTGTCTCGTTGCGGACTTTCAATGTCCGGCTCTTGGCGGTCGATTTCCAGTGGATTTTTTTCAGCGAATCGCCAGGGATGTAGTCGCGGACGACAAAATCGGGTTCGTTATCCAACTCACGCAGATGGCTCTGGAGAAAAGTCACCAGCTCCGGCATCTCTTCGAGGGTCTCGAGGCGGTTGATCCTCGGTTTGACGATCGCCTCGATATGCGAGGGCATCCGGTAACTGACACGGAATATCCCCAAAAAATCAGTAATGATCAGCTTTTCCACCCCGATTGCATACTCGCCTCGGTATTTGCAGGTCAGCCTCGTGTCAATGACGATCCTGTCGCCGGGTAACATCGTAAAGGTCTTTTTGTCGGGGACATCAGCGACAAAGGAGTAGTCGGAGTGGAGCCTGACCGCCACGGCGGTAAAGGCGACACGGCCTTGGTTGCTGAGGATGAGGTGGTATGGAACCGGCTCACCGGCGATGATGTTGCGCGTCCTTATCCTCTGATGGATGCCGAAGCGGAGCCAGACATAGAGGAGATAGGCCAGACAGACAACGGGAATCAGCAGAACGGCATAATAAAAAAGATGGCTCAACATGCCACCGAAAAAGCTGATGGAAATGAGGGACAGGATGAATAATGACAGCAACACCACACGACGGACAAGCACTATTGCTCCCCTATTCTAGCAGACCACGGCTCCTAGACGGTCGGCACCGGCGTCTTGACGATCAGGCTCTTTAGTACGGAGGCGGTATCGGTTTTTTGCAGTTTGGCCGACGGGGTGAGGACGAGGCGGTGGGCGAGTACCAGCGGCGCTACTTTTTTGACATCATCGGGCTTTACGAAATCGCGTTCGGCCAGATAGGCGCTAGCCTGCGCCGCCTTTACCAGCGCCAAGGTCGCTCTCGGACTGGCACCGAGGACAAAGCGCTCTTCCTCACGGGTCAGACGAACCATGTCGGCGATGTATTCGAGTATCTTTTCCTGCACGATGACCTGATCGACCTCAGCCTGTACGGCGAGGACATCGGCGGCTCGACAGACGGGGCCTACAGCGGCGACGCCTTTTCCGGTCAAAAAAAGATCGGCCATCCGCACTTCGTCAGCGCGTTCGGGATAGCCTATCGTCAGGCGCAGCATAAACCTGTCCAGTTGGGCTTCGGGGAGGGGGTAAGTGCCGAGAAACTCGATCGGGTTCTGGGTGGCGATGACCATGAAGGGGCGGGGCAGAGGGCGGATGACCCCATCGACTGTCACCTGACCCTCGGCCATCGCCTCTAGGAGGCTGGCCTGGGTCTTGGGCGAGGTACGGTTGATTTCGTCGGCGAGGAGGATCTGGTTCATCACGACGCCGGCTTTATAATCAAAATCACCGCTTTTCATATTGTAGACGGAGATACCCTCGATGTCGCCGGGGAGGGTGTCGGGGGTGAACTGGATACGGCCAAAGCTACATTCCATCACCGCCGCCATCAGCGAGGCGAGGGTGGTCTTGCCGACCCCCGGCACATCCTCGATCAGGACATGCCCGCCCGCCAACAAAGCCGTCAGCATTTGCTCGACCACCTCATCCTTGCCAATGAATACGGCGCAGATGGCGGCCTTCATTTTTTGGACAGTATCAAAATGGGTCATGGGGTTTCCAACCCAAGCCGCGCCATCGCCCGGTGCAAGGCCGTTTCGGCACGGGTCGTGTCGGTGGCGGGGTCTATAACGCGGAGGCGTTCGCGCGCCCGTTCCAGTGCGGCCTCGGCGCGTACCCGGTCTATCTCCTCCGGCCACTCGACCACCTCGGCCAAGATAGTGACGACATCGGGCAGTATCTCAGCAAAGCCGGAGTGCAGGGCCGCCTTTTTCGTCCCCTCCTCCATATGGAGGACGAGGACGCCGGGGGCGATGATGGTCGTCAGGGGTATGTGCTGTTTCATGATCCCGATCGCGCCCTCGGCGGTATTAAATTCGACCTTCCAGACCTTGCCTTCAAAGAAAACACGGTCCGGCGATACGATCTTTATCTTGAAGAGGTTGTCGGCCATGTAGCTGCCTTTCTAAATCACCGTGTAATCGGTCATGTGCTTCACGCGGGCGGTGACATCATCGATACTGCCGGCATTGAGGAAGTTGCTCTCGGGGATGGCGTCGTGCTTGCCTTCGAGGATTTCCTTGAAGCTGCGGACGGTTTCGCTGATCGGCACATACTTGCCATCGACGCCGGTGAACTCCGTCGCCACAAAGAAAGGCTGCGAGAGGAAGCGCTGCACCTTACGCGCCCGTGAAACGACCACCTTGTCCTCGTCAGACAGTTCGTCCATGCCAAGGATAGCGATGATGTCTTGTAGCTCTTTGTAACGCTGGAGTATCTCTTGGACGGCGCGGGCGACCTGATAATGCTCTTCGCCGACGATGTTGGGGTCGAGGATACGCGAATTGGACTCAAGCGGATCGACGGCGGGATAGATGCCCAACTCGACGATAGAGCGGGAAAGAACCGTCGTCGCGTCCAGATGGGTGAATGTCGTCGCCGGGGCCGGGTCAGTCAAGTCGTCAGCCGGTACGTATATCGCCTGCACGGAGGTAATCGAGCCGCTCTTGGTCGAGGTGATCCGCTCCTGTAGGGCGCCCATCTCGGTCTGCAGGGTCGGCTGGTAGCCGACCGCCGAGGGCATCCGCCCCAAGAGCGCTGACACCTCTGAACCGGCCTGGGTAAAGCGGAAGATATTATCGATAAACAAAAGAACGTCTTTGCCGCCTTTGTCGCGGAAGTATTCGGCCATCGTCAGACCGGACAGGCCGACCCGCATCCTCGCGCCGGGCGGTTCGTTCATCTGACCAAAGACCATCGTCGTCTTGTCGATGACGCCGGAGTTGCTCATTTCTGTATAGAGGTCATTACCCTCGCGTGTCCGCTCGCCGACGCCGGTAAAGACGGAGAATCCGCCGTGCTCGGTGGCGATATTGCGGATAAGCTCTTGGATGAGGACGGTCTTGCCGACACCGGCGCCGCCAAAGAGGCCGATCTTGCCGCCTTTTTGGTAGGGGCACAGGAGGTCAACGACCTTTATGCCGGTTTCCAGTAGCTCCGCTTCGGTCGATTGCTCGGCAAAGGCCGGGGCTGCCCGGTGGATAGGCTCGTAGTCCACGCCCTCCGGGGCCGGTTTGTTGTCTATCGGCTCGCCTAGGACATTAAAGATACGTCCGAGGGTCTTTTCGCCGACGGGAACGGTAATCGGCCTGCCTAGGGGGATCGCTTCCATGCCCCTGACCATGCCGTCAGTCGGGCCCATCGCTATACAGCGGACGGCGTCGTCGCCTAGGTGCTGGGAGACTTCGACGACCAAGTCCCCGCCTTTTTTGGGAATCCGTATCGCCTCATTGATCTCCGGTAGCGCACCACTGAATTTGATGTCCAACACGGCCCCGATTATCTGCGTGACCTTGCCGTTAGCGCTGCTGTTTTTGATTTCCTCTGCCATCTTTTTTGTACCCTTTCTGTTATTGATAACATTTCCATGTAAAACATGACATCCTTAAAGCCGCCCTCTAAGCTAGGGCATTGGCGCCGCTGATGATCTCCGTCAATTCCTGAGTGATAGCGGCCTGACGGGCGCGGTTGTAGAGGAGGGACAGGTCTTCTATCATCTCCTCGGCGTTGCTGGTCGCGGCATCCATCGCCTGCATCCTCGCCCCGTTTTCGCTGGCGACCGCCTCGATCATGCCGCCGTATATCAGGCAGGTCATGAATTTGGGGATCAGAAAATCGATCGCCTCCTCGGCCTTTGGTTCGAAATTCATCTGCAGATACGGCTCCTGCTTTACCTTTTCATCTTTGCCCTCGTCCTTGGTCTTTTTGGCCATCCGCTGACGGTGTTCCTCGGAATCAAAGGGCAAAAGGCGTATCAGGGTCGGTTCGTGGACTATCGTATTGATGAAAGCGGTATAAGCCAGATATATCTCGCTCACCTCGCCGCTGACATAGGCCGCCAGCACCTCTTTCGACACCCGCATCGCGTCGGCATAGGTCGGTTCCTCAATGCAGGCGGAATAATCGGCGCTGATGTTGTAGCGTTTCTTTAGCGAGTCGCGGCCCTTTTTGCCGATGGCGTAGATGTCAAGCTCGTCTTTTCTCAGACGACCCCTCGTAATCAGTTTGACGACATTGGAGTTGTATCCACCGGCCAGACCTCGGTTCGAGGAAATGACGATCACAGCCTTTTTGCCGCCGCTCTGTTCTCTGAGGTATTCATGCTCAATGTCGCCGGCCTTTTCGAGGACGGACAAAACCGTCGCCAGCATACTACGGAAATAGACACGCGAACGCTCGGCATGTTGTCTGGCCCGCTGCAATTTTACCGTGGCGACCAGATTCATGGCCTTGGCAATCTGTTGGGTACTCTGGATTGATTGCCGACGCCTTTTGATATCTCGCATTGAAGCCATAGGGTTTAGCTCCCTTTCTTAAATCCTGCCGTAAACTCCGTGACCGCCTTTAGGAGCGCCTCTTCCGTCGGCGGCGTAATAGCCTTGTCAGTCGCTATCGCCACGGGGATGTCGGGATATTTGGTCTTTATGAACTCATTAAACTCGACCTCGAAGCGCAGGATGTCTTCGACGGCGATATCGAGGAGTAGCTTTTTGGTCGCGATATAGATGATCATGACCTGATATTCGACCGGAACCGGCCCATACTGCGGCTGCTTCAAAATCTCACGGATGCGCTCGCCCTGGGCCAGTTTTTCCTTGGTGTCGGAATCCAGCTCCGAACCGAACTGGGCAAAGGCGGCCAATTCGCGGTACTGGGCCAGCTCAATGCGGATCGGGGCGGCGATCTTTTTCATCGCCGCGATCTGGGCGGCCCCGCCGACGCGGGAAACTGACAGACCGGCGTTGATGGCGGGCCGGAAGCCGGAATTGAACATCTCCGATTCGAGATAAATCTGGCCGTCGGTGATCGAGATGACGTTGGTGGGGATGTAAGCGGAAACGTCGCCGGCCTGGGTCTCGATGATGGGCAGGGCGGTAAGCGATCCGCCGCCATAATCCTCGTTCATCCGCGCCGCTCGTTCGAGCAGGCGTGAATGGAGGTAAAAGATGTCGCCGGGGTAGGCTTCGCGTCCGGGCGGACGGCGGAGCAGGAGCGAAAGGGTACGGTAGGCGGCGGCGTGTTTTGACAGGTCGTCATAGATGACCAAGACGTCCTCGCCCTTTTCCATCCATTCTTCGCCCATGGCACATCCGGCATAGGGGGCGATGTATTGGAGCGGCGCTAATTCGCTGGCGGAGGCCACGACCACCGTCGTATAGGCAAAAGCCCCGTGTTCTTCGAGTATTTTTACCAAATTGGCGACTGTCGATGCCTTTTGGCCGATCGCGACATAGATACATTTGACGCCCTGGCCTTTTTGGTTGATGATCGTGTCGATGGCAATCGCCGTCTTGCCGGTCTGGCGGTCGCCGATAATCAGCTCGCGCTGGCCGCGCCCGATCGGCACCATCGAGTCTATCGCTTTCAAGCCGGTCTGGAGGGGGGTATCGACGGATTTCCTCGTGACGACCCCGGAAGCAACCCGCTCGATCTGGCGGTGGGTGTCGGTATGGATCGGCCCCTTGCCGTCGATGGGCTGGCCGAGGGCATTGACGACCCGACCCAGCATGGCGTCGCCGGTCGGTACCTCGACGACCCGCCCGGTCGTCTTGACCGTATCGCCTTCGTTGATGTTCTTGTGGCTGCCCAAGAGGACGACGCCGACATTGTCCTCCTCGAGGTTTAGAACCATCCCGTATACCTCGCCGGGAAACTCGAGGAGCTCGCCCTGCATGGCGTGTTCCAAGCCATGGACGCGGGCGATTCCGTCAGCCACCTGTATAACAGTGCCGACATTCGACACTTCTAAATCGGCGGCGTATCTGCGTATCTGTTCTTTGATCACGGAACTGATCTCTTCCGGTCTGAGGTTCATACGTGTTTCCTTTCTTGCGTTATGCGCTATGCATTACCCGACCAGCAATTGCTTTCTCATTTTGTCCAGATGTGTCCTGACACTGGAGTCCACTACACGGTCGCCTATGCGGATCACCATCCCGCCGATCAGACCCTCGTCAACGGCAAAATGGGTGTCCATCTCGCGGTATTCGGTCACTGCCAGCAGGCGATCGATGACTTGAGATTTTTGGATCTCGCCCAAGCTCTGGGCGGTGGTGACATATGCCACACCTATCCCCAGCGAATCCTTGACCGCCGCCGCGAAATAATCAAAAATCGCCGCTATCTCGCCAAAGCGGTCCTTGACGATCAAAAGCTCCAAAAAGCCGACCATCTCATCAGACACCCTGCCCTTAAAGACATCCTCCAGCACCCTCACTTTATCCTCGCCCGTGATCTTCGGGTGGACCATCAGGCGCAAAAAATCAGGATTGGCCATAATAGCCTGACAGATGGCGTCGAACTCATGCAGAAAACCCTCCGCACTGTCTTTTTCGACGGCCAGCTCAAACAAGGCGCCGCCGTATGTCTTAGCAATCAGCTTTGCCATGTCGATTTACCCATGTCTTTCAAGGTGTCGGTTATCAGCTTCTCGTGGACTTGGACGTTTATCTGCTCCGCCACCACCTTTGCCGCCATCAGGGCCGCGATGTCGATGATCTCGGTCTTTATCTGGTCGGCAGCCTTTTCTTTTTCCAGCTCGGCCTCGACCTGAGCGCGGGCAATGATACGCCCCGCCTCCTCCTTGGCTTCGGCGATAATGCGGTTTTCGCCCGCCAGACCGCGCTTGCGGGCGTCGGCCAGTATCTCCTCGACCTCGGTCGCGACCTTACTGAGTTTTGCGTCATACTCTTTTTTTAGAGCCTGGGCGTCGGCCATGTCGGCGGCGGCGCTTTCCAGCTCACCGCGAATCTTTTCGCGGCGGTTTTCCAGCATCTTCCTGACAGGATTAAAGAGCAGGTAGGAGGCGAAAAGAAAGAGCACGAACACGGCGATAAGCATCAGCACCGCGTCAGCCATCAGCTGAAAGTCAAACCCTATCAGCCTCGGCTCCATCGTCTCCGTCACCGCAAGCAACGCCATCTTGCTTTGCAACATACCATTCAAGGTAGACCTCCTCTTAGGTTAGGGGTTGGACGATCAAAAGGATAATCGCGACAACCAGACCATAAAGACCGCCTGTTTCCGATACGGCCTGGCCGATCAGCATCGTCGTCCTGATGTCCGACACGGCGCCGGGGTTGCGTCCGACTGCCTGGGCAGCCATACCGGCGGCCACGCCCTGGCCGATCGTCGAACCGATGTTCGGCAAGACCGCGAGAGCCGCACCGATGGCCGACATACCCAGCACATAGTATTGATTGTAATCCATGTTTTCCTCCTTTGCTTGCGCAAAATGTGTATGTTATAGTGTTACATTTGAAACCGTTAGATCACCTGCACTATTGAATCACCCGGAAGAACGCTTGCGTTCTTCTCAAAACCTAGTAACACTTAGAGCCGGTATTTTCGGGTCTTAGTGTTACTTGGTTTTTTTAGCCTTCTCCTACCGCGTCATACATGTAGTTCATCGACAGCATACAGAATATATAGGCTTGGATCGCGCCGACAAAGACGTCGAAAAAGCCGTGCAAAAAGGCCGGCCATGCATAGGCCACCGAACCCAGCAACGCATAGACCAGCGCCATGATGATAAGCCCCGACAAGAGGTTCGCAAACAAACGCAGGGACAGCGAAATCACATATGAAAATTTACCGATCAGGTTCAGGGGAAAGAAAGCCGGCATCGGTTTGAAGAGGTTTTTCAGGTAGCCCAGCGGTTTATGATACTTAAACTCGCCGACATTGAGCAGTATAAAGATGAAAACTGCCAAGGCCAATGTCACGCCATAGTCAGCCGTCGGCGGGCGGATACCCAGCAGACCGGATAGGTTGCTAAAGAGGATGAAGACAAAGACGGTGCCGATATAATTGCGGAAAGCCGGAGCTTTTTCGTGCATATTGTCGCCGACCATGCTGTCTAGGGCTGAAACGCCTATCTCCAGTAGATTTTGGAGGCGGCCCGGCACCTCAGTCGCCTTTTTCATCGTCCGGCTAGCGATGATACAAAAGGCAATCAGCACCATCATGACTATCAGGACGCTGATATGAGTGGTCGTGACCCAGACTGTCTGACCGAAGAGCTGATAAGAGAAAATGCCCTTGATATAAAAGTCAATATCCATTCCGCCTGACATAATGAGAATATTGCTCATGTGTGGAACTGCCTTTCATTGTGCGGGACACATATCCTACGGGGCGGGCGGGATGGTGCCCCGCCGCCGCCTTAACTTGCGCACCTGTGGTTGCAGGAGGGCGGCTATTTTTACCCCTATTATCCCCAAAAAAACGGCGAACAGCTGCAATGAATCCGTGAAAGTCGCTGCCACCAGTACGGCTGCCACCGCCAGATACCTGATCAGGGTATACCCTCTGGCGACCCCGGCGGCCTTTTCGCCCCGGTAGAGGTACTGCTCGATCGACCACCATATATGGGCGATGTAAGCACCGGCGGTTACTATGCCTAGCCATAGTCCGAGGCTATAGGAGAGCTTGTCCTGTAAAAACCAGACGACGCTCAACTGGCAGGCGAGGCCATATGTCAAAAGGCCGAGGTACATCTCGAACAAAACCGTGTTTATCTTTCTACCGAATATGACAGTCGGCTCCTCCGGCACATGGACGCTTTGTGCGTAATCGTCGTCGCCGTCGCCGTCGATCTCGTCATCCTCGGCTTCGTCTTCAAAATCGTAGTAGACTCCGAAACGAGAGCGCCATTTCCCCATGAACCCGCGCATTGCGGCACCCCGTCACGTCACTTATCTTTCTCGTCCTTTTTGCGGTCAAAGCTCTTGGCCAAAATGTACACATTCCACATCCCGACTATGGCTCCGACAAAGAACAGGACTATGACCAAAAATTTCGTCCCCAGCCACCTGTCGAGGCGCAGACCCAGCCAAAACAACAGTAGAGCCGGAGCCAGAACCGTAAAGCCAAACTGGCCGACCAAAGCCGCCGCCCTAAACACGTTTCTATCAAACTTCATCTCAGTAGCCTCCCCAGCCCCCCATAGGTGGTGGCTAAAAAACTATCATCAGTAGGGTCTGGGTCTCCTACTGAGATGAGCCTCCGGCGGATGCACAGAGCGGCGCAGGCGAGTAATGTCAGCAGAGCTGACGCGCCGCTCGCGCCGGGTACGCCTAGCGGCGTGCCCGATTTAAGTGGCAGCCTCCGTACCAGTAACGCATAGGCATGATTCATCGTGTGATTGATTCACTAAAAATTATTATACACGTTTTTTCACGTAAAGCAAGACCCCAGCGTAAAAAATTTGGTGGGGGAATATGCAAAACGTCGAAAATACTGTTGCAGATGAAGGAAACACAATAAGATAATGCAACGAGAAAATAAGATAGTCGAAGAAAAATAAATGGCGGCGGTATATGATACAGGGTGTGAAGAAAGGAGACAGCCCCGATGACTAGACAAAATTTTACGAAAACCGCTTATCACAATCTTTCCGATTTCATATTTGGCCAATCGCCCCATCCGGTACAGCTAGGCAATGGTATGTCGATTGGCGGCGGCATGGTTTACCCGGAGATCAATTTCACGCTCCCCACCATGTTGATCCGCGAGGATACCATGCCGGAAGTCATCCGCAATTACAAGGAAATCATATCCGATGTATGTGTGAGGGCCAGGGAACTGTATGTGCCGGGTTTCGTCGCTGAGATCGAGACCCTGCCGCCGATGACCGAAAACCCCGAGTGGGGGATAGCGGTATGCCGGACGGTGGTGGACATCATCAAAGAAAATGAAGCGAAGCACGGCATAAAAGGCGCCGTCAGGATCACCCCAAATGACATCCGCGAAGGAAGCGGACTAGAGCATATGTGGCGCGGCAAGCATTGGGAAGCCATGCTCCAGACCTTTGAGGGCTGTGCCGCCGCCGGAGCCGACCTGTTTTCGATCGAATCGGTAGGCGGCAAGGAAGTGCATGACGAGGCGGTGATGTTCTGCGATATAGCGAAATCGATATTCGCCTTGTCCGTTCTGGGCTGCACCGACATGAACAGGCTCTGGACTGAGATAGTCGCCATCGGCGGGAAGACAGGGACCATCGCCGCCGGGGACACCGCCTGCGGTTTTGCCAATACGGCTATGGTACTAGCGGAGAAAAACTACATCCCCCGCGTGTTCGCCGCCGCCGTCAGGGTGGTTTCCGCCGTGCGGAGCCTCGTTGCGATTGAATGTGGGGCAAGGGGGCCGCACAAGGACTGCGGATATGAGGGCGTCTTCGTCAAGGCTATCAGCGGAACGCCGATATCGATGGAGGGTCGGACGGCGGCCTGCGCCCATCTGTCCCCCGTCGGCAATATCGCCGCCTGTGTGGCTGATATGTGGAGCAATGAATCCGTGCAGAACATCAAGCTGCTGAGCGGCATGGCTCCCACGGTATCGTTTGAGCAACTCGCTTACGATTGCCGGCTGATGAACGAGGCAAGCGCGAGGGGACCTGAGGCGGCCCTATTGCTCCGCGACTTGCACGCCGACAGCGACAGCCGGCTCGATCCGCAGGCGTATATCCTGCGCCCCGATGTGGTGCTCGATATTTCAAAAGAGATCGTGAAGGTGGACGGTTACTACGGGCGGGCCAAAAAAGCCGCCGCCCTCGCCTTTTCCCATATCCAAAAAGCATATGACGACGGCGGGCTGGCGCTAGATGAAAAAGAACTAAAGTGGCTCACAAGGCTAGCCGAAGACGTGGACGGACTGCCGGACGACGTGGGCGAGTTCACCGAAAGCATGATCGGTGAGTGCGAGAAGCTAGATCCCCGCAAATACGACATGTGAGAAGGCCGGATCCACAATATTTTTATTGTCACCGGCCATTTTGACATTTATATTCTCCCACATTTCATCCCGATTTGCGGCCTCGTAACTTATCATCTTTTTTCATCTTGTTCTCCTTTTCACTGTCTAAATTGTAACTTCATTCGCTGTCACCTCCATGTTCTTCCTCAAACTCCTCGACCCATTCAGCGAGTTTGCGCTGCAACAGCGCCTTGTCCGGCAAATAAAAACTGTATTCGGAAGCGTAAATATTTGCGTCTTCGGGCAGGGTTAATTCAACCACACTATCATTTTTCTCTTTACAAAGGAGTATTCCGACTGTGGGTTTTTCTTTTTCGGTTTTGACATAGCGGTCAAAGTAATTAACATACATCTGCATTTGCCCTAAATCCTGATGTTTCAGTTTTTCAGTTTTCAAATCAATCAAAACATAGCATTGCAAAAGGCGGTTGTAGATTACCAAATCTACAATGAAATGGTCTTCATCAAAAGTGAAGCGCTTTTGACGCGCCTCGAACAAAAAGCCTTTGCCGAGTTCAAGCAGGAATATTTGCAACTTGTCAATTATCGCCGTTTCTAAATCGTCTTCGCTGTACTCTGTCCGTTCTGTCATGTTTAAAAATTCAAGCACTAGCGAATTTTTCAAAATATCTTTCGGTTGCTCAATCAATAACCCCTCCCGCGAGAGTTTCATCACGGCATCTTTATCGCGGGACAGTGCCAAACGTTCATACAGACTGCTTCCGCGTTCACGTTGAAGTTTTCTGTATGTCCACTGTTGACGCACCGCTTCGATTTCGTAAAAACGGCGTTCATCTTCGTTTTCAATACGCATTAAGATTAAATAGTGCGACCATCCGAGAGTGAACGGATGCGATTCAGCAAGCAATGCTTGCTGTTTTGGTTTACTGTCAAAAATTTCCGAAAGCGATAGTGTGTTTTGCGATTCAGCAAGCCATTCTATCCTCCACTATATCACCTTCACATCCGTGTTTGACGCGAGAAGTTTGAAAATTTCGAACACGTTTATCTTTTCGGGCGAACTAGTGAAACTGCTGTCGCGGAACACGGCGCGGAGCGGCTTTCGCCCGGCTATTTGAGTTAAGGACACTTATTTCTTTGCCCGTGAATATCGAGTTTCTTTTTCTCCCTTTTCACTAGCCACCACCACACCTCAATCTCCCTCGCACGATTTTATATGCTTATTCCTTGATTTCTAAGTGTTTCCAACAAGCCGGGTTCAAAGTAATCATAGAGAACGAACTCATTCCAATTCCCTGCATCCGGCGTGATTTCTTTTCCGTTTGCAAAATAATCATCCGTGGTGTCGCTGGATATGCGTCCGTGTAAATGAATGGCGTGTGTTTTCGGGTCGTACTTTGCTTCCTCGATGTCGGCGAGGGGAATGATTACAATAGCACGGAAACTGGACGCGGTTTGATGTTTGATTCTAAATGTGTAGCGAAACACACCATTTATTAGGCTTAATTCTTCGTCTGCCCTATTCCCGGAACTTACCCCGGACAGATTTCCTAATAAGGCGCACAACATCAACCATATTACGAAACCCAATGTGATAAACCTGAGGGGGTTGAAAATGATGGATAAAATGTCTTTTTTGAATACTCCGTTTACATTCACGGTATTTAAATCTGTGGTGAAGCTCAAAACAAGATATAATGCGGCACCGGCAACACCGCTCCACAAGAAGATCAGGGCGATAGTCCTGATAATTCGCAATGATTTTTTGTGCTTTATTATCAGCTCTTGTATCTCACTTTTCTTTTTTTGATTGATTTGAAATGTCATCTGCGATCTCCTCCTCATATCGTCAAGTACTTTTTCCTGTATTTTCAACATTATTTTCATGTAGATGAACAACTTCTCTCAGTAAATGAGCTTGTGGTTATGGATATTCCCATGCATCATGTGCGGAATTTCGGTTTTTTGGGGTCACTCAACAAAACGTCTGTCATGTCTGTTTTGCATGGCCTCGGTAAACCCCTTCCCTATATGGCAGCAAACCTCCTGTGTCCAACGGGATCATCAATGCCTAGCATGAGTCCCAACTTCCTTCGTTCTGCCTATCCATAACCGGGGTGTCAGCACAGCTCCTAAACAGGGTCATGCCCCATGGTGAATATTCCTGCTGACTACTGGCTCATTCTTTATCGATTACCGCCTTCCTCGCGGAGGCATCTGGTTAGCTTGTTGCAATGGCACTTTCAAAGTGGACGTTTCCCATCGCCGTCGGCTTCTTTGGCACGGCTGTCTTGCTACGCCGTTTGTGCATAACCTGTCGGACGTTTGATGTCACCCAGCATTTTCAGGCCATCATAGTCCATTCCCTTTGTCAGGATTGCGTAGAACACGCGGATCAGTTTGCACGCTATCGCCATCAACGACTGCAACTTCTTCAGGGGATTTTCTTCCCTGGTGGTAAAGTAGCGGTGGAGTTCCCGGAACTCATCATTCTTGGCCACCAGTGACATTGCCGCCTCGAACAGCAGATAACGGAGCCTCTTGCGACCACGTTTGCTTATCCTCGTCTCGCCACGGTGCTTGCCAGAGCTGTTCTCCACTGGTGCCAGCCCGGCCAGCTTCTGCAGTTGCTTGGGGTTGCTGAATCGTCCTATGTCACCCACCTCGGCTATGAAGCCAGATACTGTTTTTATGCCGATCCCCTTGATTGCCAACAGTTTTTCCGTCATGGCTATCTGGCGGCACAACTCTTCAATCAACTCCATGACTTTCTCAAGCATCGCCTGTTTTGCCTCGTATTCATCGAGGAGAATGGCTATCTCCATGCGGGCGGCCATCAATCCCTCACGACACCCGATGCTGCGGCTTGCCGCCTCCACTAGGGCAGTAGCCCTCTTTAGGCCGACGCTGCGCAGCTTTGCCCTGCGCCATATCTGGTTGACCTCCTGAACTCCCAGCGAAACGATGTCATCCGGCAACGGTGCCTGCCTGAGTATCATCATGCCACTCACGACCGTGGGTTTGCCATACACTTCTCTGTATTCGGGGAAGTATATGTTTAACCACCTCTGCATCCGGTTGACCGTGCGGGTGAGTTCCTCGGTCAATTGGAATCTTAGGTTGGAGGCGTTACGCAGATCGGCATACACACCCTCCGGAAGGTACGGATAAGAATACCGGCCATCCTTGATAAGTCCCGCGATTACCTTCGGATCCTTGCGGTCATTTTTTGACGGGCTGTTGTCGTCAAGTTCCTTGGACTGCTTTACATGGTAGGGGTTGACCAGCACAGGGTTTATCTCATTATCCTTTAGGTGTTTTCCAAGATTAAACCAGTAGTGCCCCGTCGGCTCCATGCCGGGAAGTATGCTTTTCTTCCCTTGCGCGTCCTTTATGTGATTCATCCATGCCAGCAGTTCCGCGAAACCCGACTCGGTGTTACTGAACTTGAACACCTTCTTTGAGTACTCAAAGCCCCTGTTGTCAAAGGCCCTGGCGTAGTGCGTCTCGCTGCCGACATCGATGCCGACCACCAGTGTCTCATTTGATACTTGTAAAATCTTTTCGTTCTGTGTAATATTCATTTACGGATACCTCTCTGTCTTATAAGATTTACCAACCGTCGAAGTCAGTAATCTTATTCTACTAAGAGGTATTCTGTTGTTCAACTTTCTTTCTACATTTCTATCTTACAGGAAGCTCCTACAATATCTTTACCAAGATCGACGGCGTACTGCTCGACTGTATCCATATGCGCGGCGGCAGGCATCTCCCCTATGAAAAAAAGGTCGAGATGATGACCGAAGCCTGTCAGTTCGTAAACCTCAAATACGAGGAAATGACCAACAAATACCCCTTTGAGCTATCGGGCGGGCAGATGCAACGCCTGATGATAGCCCGTATTTTTCTCTTGAAACCAAAAATACTCCTCGCCGATGAGCCGACCTCGATGATCGATGCCTGCTCGCGGGCGACGATCCTCGATATGCTCCTCGCCCTGCGCGAGGAAACAGGCATGATGATCATCTTCGTCACCCACGACATCGGCCTGGCTTATTATATATCAGACTCCGTCTATATCATGGAAAAAGGCAAGATCGTCGAGCATGGCCTCGCCGACGAGGTCATCCTCAATCCCAAGGCCGACTATACCAGAAAGCTCCTCAGCGACGTGCCGAAGATAAAGGAGCCGTGGGACTTTACTAAGAAGGGTAGGGAACGGGCGGCGCGGTGAGGGGGGAGAAAAAGATAAATTTGACAGCGGGGGGAGTATGGGGTATACTGTTCGCGGAAGCAAAGCGAAGCGACGAGTGTATGCGAAGCGAATAAAGACGCGAACGTCAGTTCGCGGGTTTGCTTTCTGGAAGTGAGCAACAAGCTCAGGGGATTCATACAGCGGCAGTATGACGGTCTCCAAAACCGTTCACGGGGGTTCGAATCCCTCATCCCCTGTAGGTAGGAAAGACAAAAAACCGCTAGAGATGGCGGTTTTTTGGGTGGGGGAGGGGATTGAGCGTGAAATTGGCGCTCAACAATTCTCTATGCTGTTTCGCTTCTAGCTATTCCGCTTTCGCTAGATTTCCGTTGAATCTTGAGCGGCCATGTTTTATACTAGTGGCATAAGGCGTGACGAGGCGGCGAGAGGAAAAGTTGTGTGTAAGTTTCAAAAGCGTCTAGTGTATAGGAGGTGTGCAATATGGTGACAATTCTGGAAAATCAAAGGCGCATGAGCCTGAAAGAAATCGAAAGTAACTTTCAAGGCAAATGGGTGTACTTAGTTGATTTGGAAGGGCCAAAGTACGGTTGGTTTGATACGGCGATACCGGCAGTCGTGGCTGATGATGTGTTTGAAGGGGATGAAACGGGTATTTATGATAGGCTGGATGAAGAGTATAACGGTAATACAATGGACGTGACTTATCTGTCAAATCTAATAAATGTATTTGGATTTAACGAGGTATTACCAGATGGCGACTGAGATTGATTATTCACACAAAGACACAATCACCGTAGTAAATAGTAGCATCCGTGTCACTTTGATAAGCATTGACGATTCATTAAAACCTGTAAAAAGGCTTCCGATAATTTTCGATACGGGCGCTTTTATTACGCTTATCAGAAAGGATAGGGCGCAAAAGAATGGCTATAAGGTGGTCGCGGAAAAATCTTGTATAATATCCGGCTTCAGCGAAAAAGGTTTACTCTGCGATTTACGCAGAATCCCCACGGCTGTGTTCTGCGGATTTCGCATTGACGATGTTCTGATTGCCACGCCCCATGATGACGGGGTAAAAGTATCCGAAGTCCTCGGCATGAACATAATCGAAAATTTCAACCTCGGATTAGACTTGGATAAAGAGCAAATCTACCTGAATGTTCGTCATGACTTTGTCAGTCAAAAGCCGAGATATCGGTGCGGGAAGGTGAGCGTTATTAGTGAAAATGAGTTGTGAGCAACCCCGCTCCCACGGTCTCCAAAACCGTTCACGGGGCTTCGAATCCCTCATCCCCTGTTTCGTAAGAAAGACAAGAAACCGCTAGAGATGGCGGTTTTTTGGGGTGGGGGAGGGGTTGGACTGGTTTGTTCTGGGATTTTCTGATGTTTTCTGAAAGAGAAATTATTGCTTGACCTTGCTGCATGACGGAAAATTGTGGTATAATCGAACGAGAGTTCTTGATTTGTCCTGGCGCTTGCTTGGATTGCAGCGGTTGAGTCGGGAGTTGAGGGTGGAGAAGCTGCCGGGGGAACGGGTGAGGTTGAG
>Ga0099364_10006152_pt1 | contig 17550 bp, 14 predicted proteins | sample TergutTh196P3_FD_73070 | JGI IMG/M metagenome (GOLD analysis project Ga0099364, IMG submission 73070) | Microcerotermes parvus P3 segment gut microbial communities from Pointe-Noire, Republic of the Congo - Th196 P3 | ecosystem: Host-associated > Arthropoda: Insects > Digestive system > Gut ...
GGCATAATTTTTCGGAATGTAGGAAAAATTTGCGTCCTTCGACGATGCTACTTCAATGACTTCACCAAAACCTTTCGCTTCTTTCAGGGCTTTGCTTGCCCATGTTCCGGTATTCAGGTAGGCAGCCTTTTTTTCTAACAGGTTGAAGGGTACCATACAAAATTGCATACTTGCGCCGCCACCGAGGAAAATCACCGAATAGCCGTCGGGGATTGACATTATTTCTTTTACAATCGTCCGCGCCTCGCGCATAACAGGTTCAAATTCCTTGCCCCTGTGCGAAACTTCCATTAAGGATAATCCGCTGTCGTCGAAATTGAGAACAGCCTGTGCAGTCGCTTCGACGGCTACACGCGGCAGGATGGAAGGACCTGCACTGAAATTGTGTTTTTGCATTATTACGTCTTAAAAATTTTCTAAATAAAAAATATGACTTTTGTCATAAAAAGGCGACAAAAATAGATATTTTTTTTATATCTTGTACTTTTTTTTGAAAAAAAATTTAAAAATTGTATCCGATACGAATAATTGGACCGCTTCTGTAGACATTGTTCAGGGTAGAATTGAGGTTCCACAGTACAGTCAGATTCATGCTCGAACGCCTTCCCATAGGAAACCGCAAGCCGCCGCCAACAAGAACGCTGTGCTGCATTTGGCGACCTGTGGCGCTACGATCGAAAAAATCTTTTTTATAACTTAACGTCTCATATTCGGCATGGGCAAAAATTCTGAAATTGAGTCCTAACGGTATCCATTCATTCATATTATTAATAATGACATAGTTGGTAAACAATCTGCCGCCCCAGATGTGTGTTTCGTATCGTACAAATTGTCCTGTTGAAGGAATAAACCAGTGAAATCTGTTGTTGTAGTATTCGTATGTTATACCGATACCAGCCGCCCATCTGGGAGTAATGTAGAACCCCACGTGGGGCGATATCTCAATATCTGTAAACGAAGAACTCGCCATCAGACCAAAGTTGCCGCCAAAAAACAAGCGGTCGCGAAACGAAAAATTTTCTTGCGCAAATGACGAAAAGCCCGTCACTGCGCATAATATCAAGATGCAGATACATTTTTTCAGGATTTTTGATTTTTGATTTTTGATTGTTGATTTCATTATAATCTTTGATTTTTGTCCTGAATCAAGTTCAGGATTGATTTTTGATTTCATTTTTTATTTTTACTTTTTTTTGATTTTGGGGTTTACAATTTTATCGTATGCGGCAAGTATTCCTTGCATCACAGCCGAAGAAAAGCCTGCATTTTCCATTTCGTTCAATCCTTTGATTGTTATACCTTCGGGGGTTGTAACCTTGTCAATTTCAACTTCGGGATGGTTGCCCGATTCGGAAACTAAAACGGCGGCGCCCAACATTGTTTGTGCAATCAGCGACTGTGCGACGGCAGGGCGGAAGCCTGCCTCTACGCCGGCTGTGGTTGCGGCGCGAAGATAACGCAAGGCAAAGGCTGTGCCGCAAGATGCGATTACGGTTGCTACATCCATTAAAGATTCGTCTATTAGTATGGTTTTTCCTACGCGGGAAAAAAAATCAAGTACGACATCGCGCTGTGCTGAGGTAGTGTTGTTGGATGCCGAAATGCAGGTCATCGACTGACAGACTGTCATAGCCGTATTGGGAATAGCCCGAAACAAAGGTAATGGGCGTTTGCCTGTAAAACGCTGCAATACTTCAAAATCCATGCCTGCTGCAAACGAAACCAACAAGGTATCATCATTCAACGATGGCAATATCTCCTTGATAACGTCGCACACCAAATATGGCTTGACGCAAATGACGACAATATCGGCATCTTTTGCGGCTTCGGCGTTGTTTTGCATTGTGCGGATTCCTTGTGAGGCAAAAGGCGACAAGGCTTCATGCAATATGTCTGTCAAAAAAATATCGGACGCATTTATTGAGCCTTCGCGCAATAAACCCGCTACCAATGCCGAACCGATATTTCCCGAACCTGTTATTGTTATCTTCATTATATTTTTTTTTGTGAACAAATTTTGGTGCAAAGAAAAGCCTTTTTTTTCAAAAAAACAAGAAAATATAAGTAGGCGTCACTAAAGAAATATTACAGTTTAGCCACTAATAACACGAATCTACACGAATTTTATTTCTTGCAAATTCGTGTTATTAGTGGCTTTTTTTAACAAATAAAAAAAAAAATCAAAAAAAGTTAAAAAAAATTTGTATTTTTAATAATGTATATATATTTTTGCGCGGTTATTTTTTGATGGAAACAACAGTAGAAAAACATGATAAGAAGCAGAAGTAACAGTCCTTTCAGGAACGATAGCAGCATCAGCATAAGCGACAGCGACGGCGTCAGCGTTGATGTTGGCGTTGCCGTTGGCGTCACCACAAAGCGACCTTTCGGAGGAAACGGGCAAAAAACAGTAAGCAGTAAAATAATCCTGAAAATGAAGTGAAATCTACAAGAAAGCATATTATCAATTTTAGATACTTTTGCAGAAATAGTGCATGGTATAAGATAGTGCTTCTTGTTGTATTTTTTGGAATGGGGACGGCGATGGAGAATGTGACGGCACAGACACCGATTAACCTTTCCACGATAACCAATGGAACCTATGCAGGCTTTACTGTTGCCGCTAACAGTATAACTTTCGATTCGGGAGCTTCCGGGGAGTATGTTTTTACAGGTAGTACAACAACCCGAAATATTGTTGTTCCTGCGGGTATTACTGTAAACATAACGCTAAACAACGTAACCATTAGCGACGGAGTGGGCAATCCTATTCAAATAAGTCAGAATTCAACCGTAAATCTGACTATTTTGAATACCAATACATTGAGTACAACTACTGCCAGCCGAGCCGGTATATTTGTACCTGCGGGAGCTGCTATAAGTATTAAAGGCGGTTGCCCCGCTTGTCAGAATCCAACACCGGGTACGCCATGTCAAAATGCTGACCCTTGCGAACCTTGTTCTGGCGCAACACCGGGATCAATAAGAGGCTGCACCAGCGCTGATACATGCAAATTGGTTGTAATTGCAAGCAACACAGGCGCTCACCGTGGCGCAGGTATTGGAGGCAATGGATCCACCGCCGCTTCGGAGAGTAATAGCGGTGCAATTACTTTCCACAGCGGTGTTATTTATGCCACAGGCGGCAGTGTTGCCAACAATAACACTGGCGCTGGCGCCGGTATTGGTGGCGGCGGCGGTGGAGGAAACGCAGTTGGTAATATAATTTTCTATGGCGGCAAGATTATTGCAAGAGGTGGAGACGCAGGGTCTTATCAAAACTCAGGCGCAGGATCCGGAATAGGTGGAGGCGGGAACAACGGCACTGGCGGAAGTGTTACCGGCACAATATTTGTTAACGAAGGTCACGTCATAGCCCGCGGAGGAGGCTCCACCGCTAACCACGCCGGCGCTGCCGCCGGTATCGGAGGCGGAGGAGGCGGAGGCAACAATAGCGGCGGCGGTTCAGGCGACGGATGGATAGTTGTTAATGGCGGATTTATTCAAGCCTATGGCGGCACCAGCAACGCGGCAGGTAGCGCAGCAGGTATTGGCGGCGGCGGCGGTGGCATTAACGGAGGACCCGGTACTGGCGGTGATATAGGTGTAAACTGGGATGAAGCCTGCGTAGATGCAAAGGGAGGCGGGATTCCGCCGGTTCCAGGAATTGGCGATCCTGTTGCTACCGACGGCAAAATATCAATAACGGGAAATCCCCCTGAAGTTATTGTGGTATTTTCGAATAATATAACAGGAAGTTTACAGGTAATAGCAAACGCAACTGCTACCTATGAATCAATCGATTTTCAATGGTATTACCAAGTGAATAATCCCAATTTTCCCACTAACCTTAACACACTTAACCCAGCAAACAGAGTGCAGCCGACCAGTAAAGAAGGACCATTAGCGCAGAACAATTACAGAGGAACCTGTAATATATTAGATACGCCTATTCCTAATTTTGTTGCTGGCAATGATTATTACTTTCGCTGTCATATAGTAACAAGGAATGCAGCAGGAACAATACTGGATCAAGCGCTTTCACGTCTTGTACACGTAGTTGTGCTTGACCAGACACAGAACACTTACTTCATTAATTACGAGGATGAATATATAGGAGGATTTACAAGCGGGCAGTCATATAGCATAGCATATAACTTAATTGGAGGTATAAACCCCACCACTCCCTTCAATAACTTGCAAGGAAATACAATACCAATACAAGAAGAATGGTTTGGCAACACCATTACAATTACACAAACAGGCGTTTCTCCTCCATCACCTCAATATCTTTTTATTCCATCACGCCCTGACAATCCGACAATTACTACAATAAATATTGTAGTCTGCGGTACGGAGACTACCCCTGGTTCAATTACCGGCATTAACGATAAGATGGAATACAGGTATTTTAATTCCCAAACCGGATATTCTAATTGGGAACAAACCGGTACCATAATAGTAATAAATGACGTAGAAGATGAAATTGAAGGAGATTTATATGAGGTACGCGTAACAGCGGTACCCACCATTTCCGGCGTGCCTGGCTTGTCCGATCCCATAGAAGGTTCTTTTGCAAGTTTGCCGTTTGAGATACGCATCAAAAAAGAAACTATGGAAACAATAGCCACCGGTCCCATCTACCGAATCCCTAATTTAGCCAACCTTTAAACAAATAAATATATAAACGAAATGGAAATAATAGAATTCATATCAAAACACGTGGCAGGTCTCCTCCTGATAGCGATGGTTGCCTACCAGATTATTGCGCATCATTTTTCTTTTCAGAAACTAAAAAAAGATATTGATGGAAAATTTGATGGCGTAAATGCGAAATTCGAAGACGTAAATTCGCAAATCGAAGGCATAAATTCGCAAATCAAAGGCGTAAATTCGCAAATCGAAGCCGTAGATGCGAAAATCAAAGGCGTAGATGCGCAAATCGAAGCCGTAGATGCGAAAATCGAAGGCGTAGATGCGAAAATCGAAGCCGTAAAAATGCAAAACGAGGCGCAATTCGCAGGCATAAAAGAGCAAATCGAAGCCGTAAGAACGCAAAACGAGGCGCAAGGCAAGGCGAAAAAAGGAAGCGGAAAAGAAAAAGATAACGCTTTAGAAAAACTTGAAACAAAAGTTGATGAAATAAAAAAATTAAGCCTTGAATCGATGACCCTTGTCGAGGTCATCACCGCGCATCTTGATGCCCTTGAAAAAAAGACAAACACAATCGATCATAAAATCGACGTCAAAATAAATAATCAGGATACAAGAATTGGATTTCAAAACTCGAAACTTGCCCTGCAAGACAAAAAAATTGAAGAACAAAACAAAAAGTATGACAAGTTATTGGCGGAGTTTGAGATTGGGGGGGAATTGAAAATTGAAAATTGAAAATTGAATAATAGATGATAAAATTGCGCACATATTGGAGAGACGGTCACGGCAGGAATGAAACGCGTCGTACACATTATACGCGTCATACTGAACTCGCTACGCGTCATGCTGAACTCGTGACGCGTCATGCTGAACTTGTTTCAGCATCTCCTGTTAATTTGCGGAGATTGCGAGTCAAGCCCGCAATTACGCACTGCGCGCTACATTCCGTCAGGAATGTAACTCTCGGTAGAAGCGATGTTTATATCTACGAAATCTACATTCCGTTAGGAACGGCGAAGCCCTCGACGAAGTCAATGTGTCTCTCGGTAGAAATCAGGCATCCACCTGCTCGTGCAACATTCCGTCAGGAATGTTACTCCACATTGTTGTAAATAAATAATAAATAGTTAGTTAGTAATAAAAATAGTAAAAAATAGTAAGTAGTAATAAAAAAAAAGTAAAAAAAGTAAGTAGTAATAGTAGTAGTAATTAAAAAAAGTAGTAAAAAGTAGTAAAAGTAAGTATTAATTAAAAACCAAATTTTTTATGTTTAGAAGTAGTAGTATTTTTAGAAAGATTGCCCTCTTTGCAGGGCTGGCGCTGGCGGGGACGTTTACGTTTTCCGCGATGGCGCAGTTAACCAATCCGCCAGCGGGCGGGAATGTCACGGTTACAACGGAAACTGGTGACCCCCCTCACAAAGGCGTATTGAAAGAGCGCACTGACCCGCCTGCAGCGGGAGAAGCGCGCGACATTGTAATGATAGGGTCTACGATGAATTATTTCGTAATGCCCGACAGGAATTACAATCCGTTGTATTTTGCTCAGCCTAATGTCGAAGGAAGTTGGGCAAATACCAATCTAACCAAGTCAATATTCGACTGGCGAATGGTTGATGGTGCAAACGCTGCGGTGACTACCGGGTTTGGATTTGAGTTTAAAAATCCAAACGAGACGTTAGTAAACCCGACGGATGATGAAGGAACGTCGCCGTGGGCAAAAATTGAGTGGAATACGCTGGGTACTTTCAGTATCCAGATAAGGGAACTCCCTGAAGCACTAAAGGGTACTGATTGTTATGATAACATCGAGCCGGCAGTTATTCCCATAACGGTAATTGACTTGCCCAATATTGCCTTTGATGAAGTTGATGGCAGTTTGGATGTTTTGGTATGCGACCCGTTGGATGACCTTCACGAAGCGGAATTTCCAATCACAGTTCAGACCTATTTTTTTGACGCAACCATGAACGACAAAATCTGGGTTACATACACTGTAACGCGCACTTCAGTTGATGGAACCGAAGACACAGATTATGACAATGACGGCGACGATGTTGAAATTGAAATGGTAGTCGAGGGAACGCCCGGAGCAGGCGGTCTTATCACTCTCAAAGGCTTTATTCCATTAGAGATAGAAGAACATGGTTTCTACGAGGTAACAATAATCAGCGTAGTAGACCATATCGGACGTAAGTGCGACGTTGTTAGCGAAGACGTAATTGAAAATAGGGACGTTTTCACGTATGCAGTTCTTGACGCTCCGAAACCCGGACGTACATTCCATGTACCCAATAACAATTTTTAATGTATAATATAATTTAATGTATAACAAATATAAAATAATAAATAAAATGAATAGTTTAGTAAATTTTTGTAAGTTTGGATACCTGAAATATGGTATCATTGTTGTCATGCTGATGGGCATGAGTAGTGTAGTTTTTGGGCAAGAGCATAATAGTACCAATTATGCAGATGACGTAGACCTTGAAGGAAGGACGTATGACCGCCACCACGGAGATGGCGGTCTTGAAGAAACGACAGGTGAAGACGTCGAATATGTAACGGAAGGTTCAACGATGAGGTATTTTGTGATGCCAAACCCGTTAGCGAATCCGGATTATGATCAAAGCAACCCGTTCGTTTTTGATGATATCTTTTCAACCTTTAATTGGACATGGAATACTACTGTTGCAGTTCCGTTCGCAAATCCTACGTTTATTAATCCGATTACTGCGAATGGTAATACAAGTCCTTTTGTTTCCATAACCTTTGGCGCAGTAGCCGCTGATATTGGGGATAATACTAATACATTAAGTGTGTTGGAAATTCCCGATGTAACACAAGCAAACGCATGTCCCAATGGCGGGGTTCCTACTGAAATGACTGTGATTGTTATTCAGAAGCCGCAAATAGGATTTAATGCAAATACTGTTGCACCGAATATTGGAGAATATTATAACTACCAATGTCTTGGTACTTTACCAACAGAAAATTTTTCTATAACGTTTCCGATAACATTAGCTGAATATGTACCTGTTGGCGCGGCGAATGTAGAAGTCAAGTTTTCTTTAAGCAGGGGTACTACACCCATATATATCGATAGAGTTCAAGCTCTTGCCGACGATGCTACGACATTGGTCGTCCCAATTCCTGACGATCAAATCGCTCATGGCGAATATGTAATAACGATTTCTGAAATAACAGACCGTATTTCACGTAAAGCAGTTACTTTTAATAATGGAGTTATTACCGCTAATGCCGGAACTTATACATGGGAAGTTATGAGACCTGTTGAAACTGGTCCTATTTATCGCGTTCCTAATATTAATGGTTTTACCAACGTAGCACCAGGAACTCCGTAATTTTTTAATCAAATCATAAATTTTTAAATTTTAAATACAATGAAAAATATAGTAAAAAGCGTATTATTTATAGCAGCGATGATGCTGTTTAGTGTAGGAGTGCAGGCGCAGCAGATTGTGGAGTTTGATGGTCCGCAAAGGCAAACCCTCGGAGATATTTTAGGCGGAGCAAGCACTGTACCTGATACTCATTACACATTATTTGAAGGCGATGACGCCAATAGTACTTTAGACAACCGTGTAGATTATGTAACGGCAGGTAGTCGTATGCCTTATCAATTGATGGAGCCTACCGGCTTTAATGCAAGTTGGTCATTTCAGTACAAATGGGGATTTTTTCAGGCAAATGGAACAACGCCTTATGATTTAGCATTAATGGCTTTGACAGGAGCGACAACGACGGCTCCAACTGTGCTGACGCCCATTTCCGGTCAACCTAATTATTATAGCCAAAATGAAATAGCGATTGATATTCCGAATGTTACCTTTGCAGGTGGGGCATCATATGTTACCATGTTTATCGGCAACAACATTCGTACCCTTGATGGTAATGATAATGAATTATGCGCTCCCGGCGCTGATGTTATGTCCGAGGTAAGAATAGTACCGCCCCCTTCGATTGAATGGAATTTTAGCGCGGCAGTACCTGATGAGATCACATTATGTAATCAAGCCAGTATTCCTTTTCCGGTAACAGTATCAGGATATGGAGAATATGAAATTGAGGTTACGATATCTTATGTTGGAGGCGCAGGTAATAAGCAAAGTATCGGATATGTTGTTTTTGGCGCAGTAACCGACGACGGTGATGATTTTAATCTTTTGCTTGATGAGTCTTTATTTGCAGAATTTGCAGAAAATTCCGTTGGAAGACCATTTGAGTACGGTATTTATGAAATTAGTATCACAAATATTACCGACCGTATTTCGCGTAAATCGTTGGTTGCGGTTGAAGGTATTGTACCGTTGGCAACAAGCGTATATACTGTAGAAATCATGGCTGCTCCCGTTCCCGTATTACGTCACATCAGGAACAATTAGTAGTTGAGTTCTCATTGACTTAACGATAGGTATTGACAGGAGTTTATCGCTTCGGTCATTATCATCAGTTACTTTCGGTTGCGCCCTGTCAGGAGTTGTCCTGACGGGTGGGGCTGTAAGGTAGTTATAGTTGATGAATATAATTCGTTATTAATCATCGTGATTTGAGGTTAGCGACGCGCATATTGCTTTTGACAGTCGTCCTGTTAAGCCATTCGTTCCGCATTTATTCGCAAACAGCGGATGCGAGGGTCTGTACGGGGACGCGTTCTGTCTTTGCCGCCGACGGCATGGCAGGCTCTACCTATGAATACATCTTGGAGGAGCCTAATGCTGGCGTTCTAACCGTTTTGCATGTTGATACGGTAATGGTTCATTGGGGTTCCACGCACGGGTTCTATCGATTGGGCGTACGCGAGACATCCCGTGCCGGCTGTATCAGCGACTGGGTTTACCTCTCCGTAGAGTTAACCGGCGAGGGCGCCGTCTTCACGGAGCCGCAGTATTTTATCTGCGGCTCCGGGGGCGTGACGGTTGATTTCAACAAGGGCGCATTTCGTTCTTATCAATGGATTGATCCCGCAGTTCAGGCTGCAAACGGTCACATCAGTATTCCGGGCAGATACGAGTTGCAAACGGTCGATTTCGACAATTGCGTAGTAAGCAGTTTTATAGATGTAGTAGGGTTACCGCTTCTTCAGGTATCACTTGGCGCTGATACCGTAATCTGCACCCCGTCGTTTACTCTTCGCGCGGAGGGGGCGTCTTCCAATCCTTCCGATACCTACTATACATGGTCTACAGGCGAGAGCGGCGCAATGCTTCATCAGATAAGCGTTTTCAATCATGATACCAGAAAAGACGCAGAATATTGGGTACACGCCGAATTGAACGGTTGCTCAACGAGCGATACCATCATGGTTCTGGCATGTCTTGACCCTCCCGAGAATATCTTCGTTCCCAATACCTTCACCCCCAACGACGACGGCGACAACGATGTATGGAATATACATGATTTGATTCATTATCCCGACTGTATTGTAGAGGTTTACGACCGTTGGGCTCGTCGCGTTTTCCAGTCTACCCGCGGCTATACAGTTCCATGGGACGGACGTGATTCACGGGGTCAGTATCTTCCTGTAGAGACATATTATTATATCATTAATTTAAACAATGGTTCGCTCCCCGTCAGCGGAAACATTTCCATAATCCGATAATCGCCATGAACAAGCCTGAAAATCATCTCGCCAAGTTGCCAAGCCGCCAAGTTTTTTTTAAGAGAAGTAACCTTCTTTGCGTCTTTGCGTCTTTGCGTGCAATCCTCCTTTTTCTTTTTGTCGGTCTGTCATGCTACGGTCAGCAGACACAGCCGATAACGCAGTATTTTTTCAGTCGATTTATTCTCAATCCAGCCGCCTGTGCCGCCGAGGGTTATTCTTCGGCAGGTTTGAACTTAAAGGATCAGTGGACTGGTTTTGAGGGTTCGCCTTTCAATCAGATCATGACCTGCCAGATTCGATTAAGTCGCGAAGGTTTTCACGGCGACCGTTCAATATTTCCCACAGCGGGTTATGGTCGCGAGAACGTAGGTCTTGGCTTGGCTCTTTTCAACGACGCTCGCGGACCCCTTCGCACCACCGGCGCACAGTTTACTTATGCCTATCACATCGAAAGCGAGGAAAGTTTGTTTTCGTTAGGTCTTTCAGGTTCGGTCTTTCAATTTAACGTCGACCGTGAAAAGATCACCACCGAGCTTGGCTACGACCGTTTTCTCGACGGTTCAAAACTCAACAGTATCATCCCCGACGCCTCTTTTGGGGTTCACTATGCTACTCAGGAGTTTTACGCCGGCATATCAGCCATCAATTTATTTCAGTCTTTTTTTACCTTTACCGGTCAGATGCGCGGCAGTTTAAGCGTTCGTCGTCAATATCTTGCCATGGCGGGCTATGTTGTTGCCTTCACCGATGAGATGAGCCTCGTTCCGGGCTTACAGTTCAAATTTACCGAGCAGTTTGCTTCGCAATTGGATTTCAGTCTTCTACTATACTATTATGATACTCTTTGGGGCGGCGTCTCCTACCGCTCCGCCGGAATGAATCTTCCGGGGATAGCCAGTCTGATACTTGGCGTGCGTTATAATCGCTTCTATTTCGGTTATTCATTCGACCACACTTTAAGCGCAATTCGCGACTATTCCTTTGGTTCGCACGAGTTGATGCTCAATATCACCTTCGGCAATAACGCGCGCTCGTTCAACGTTCCCCGCCGTATAGAGTTCCAAGACAGCGATTATGTGTTCCGAAAACGTATTCGCAAAGGATTTTCACCGGTTATAAGGGTGCCAAGCCCGTAAAATTGTACCCAAACATTTTTTTGCCACGAAAAACACGAAATATCACTAATAGATAAACCGGAAATGTTGTAGATAAAGATTTTTCCGTTTATGCAAAAAATTTAACTACCAGCAGCGTAATATCATCAAAAACAGCCTGATTATTACCTTGCAGGTTTTGGTTTTCTATTACTTCTTTGAAAACGCTGTCGATATCCTGTGTGTGCTGTACGGCTACTTCCAAGACGCCGAACGCCTCTTTTACTCCGCCCTCGTCGGTATCAGACAGCAGTTCAACCAATCCGTCGGTATACGAAAGCATAATGCTGTCTTCGGTGATGGTAAGCGTTTTGATATTGGTGAAGGGCAAACGTTCAATCATACCCAGACCGGGCGATGCACTTTTGAGCAATTCCATATTTTTGCTTTCAAACTGATACAAAATGGTAGGAGTATGACCGGCATTGGCATATTCTAATTGACGTGTAATATAGTCGTAGCGGGCAATAAAGATGGTTATGAACTTATCGCCCTGCGCGCTGTTATACACCCCTTGATTCAATTTTTGCATAAGGTTATCCATGGAAATTTCGGCGGTAAACAAAGCACGCAGCGTAGCCTGAAAGTTTGACATCAGCAACGCCGCCGCCATTCCTTTTCCCGATACATCGGCAACACAAAATCCTACTTTATTTTCGCCCAAGTCAATGAAATCGAAATAATCGCCTCCTACGTTATAGTGTGGCTTGTAAAATGATTTCATTTTTAGATACTTATTGTTTGGTAGACAGTTAGGACTCGGCACAAGCATGTTTTGCATCTGCGAGGCAAGTTCCAACTCTTTGCGAATAGCCTCCTGTTGAAGGCTTTCCTTGAACAAACGAATATTTTCAATTGCAACAACGATAATGTTGGATATAGTCTGTATGAAATGCAAATGCTTAATAAGCGGACTTACGCCTTTACCCTCCTCGATATCGCCAATCAACACGTAGGCAATGGCTTTGTAATTGTTGTATACGGGTATCACGATATCGAAATCAGGAAGTATTGGCTCGGAGGTAATAAATGTAATATCATCAAACGAAAGCAGGGTATCTTGCACATTGATACCTTCAACTACTTCCTTTGAAACCCCCGCTGCAAGCATACATGCCCATTCGTTCTGGTATTTGAACATGACTACCTTCCCTACTTTAAGCTTGTCGCACAGAATATCTACATAACTGTCGAGCAACACGTCAACAGGTTCATTGTCGTTTATTGCGCGAGTAATATCAAGTAGCGAATTCAACTTAAACTTGAGAGTCTGGATATTAGATATTTTTTCTGACATTATGTCTGATTTTTTTATTTCTGAAACAATTTGCAAAAATAGTACTTTTTTTTTAAAACAAAAAAAAATTAAAATTCAAAAAATGCCTGTCGATTATACGAAACATGTTCGCCACTATGAACATATCCTAACTGATTGCACAGCATTTTTGCGCCATTTATATTTATTTCAGGCATATTTCTGTGTGAATGTCCATAAATCCAATAATCTATTTCGTTATCGAAGATAAAATCGTGCAATTCGGCGACAAATGCGCCATTAATGCGGCTGTTCTTAAACTCGTCTGCCATACATAAAGCCGTTGGCACATGATGACTGACGATAACCCGTTTGCGACTTTTTGCCGTTCGGCAAACGCTTGCCAAAAAATCAACTGCCCTTTGATGTAATATGTTAAAACAATGTGCATTGAGAAGCCGTCCATTGAAAGCTATCAGCCTGAAATCGGAAACGTTATGTTCAGTAACATATGCATTTTCAAGTGAAATTTTCGACCACAAAGTACACATTATAAAATCAATATCATCAATTGACACTATATCATTATAATGGCATTTTACATTCGGACGTATTTCGGCAATGCAACCGTTTTGGATTGTACCAACATCTCCGCTTTTATAAAATTCGTGATTTCCGGGAACAATCAATGTTTGCCTGAAATTATCCGAAGCCCAGTCCCAAAATGGATGTTTGCTGTAATTATCGTCGCCCAGATAGCCAATATCTCCCGCCAACAAAAGAACATCGCCAAAAGGAATTATCGGATTATCGCGCAAATAACGTGCATTATCCCGAAATTCCAAGTGCAAATCCGATGCATATTGAATCTTCATTTTTAAGTTTCAAGTTTCAAGTTTCAGGTTAATTTTCAATTTTCAATTTTCAATTTCCAATTCTACATCAACTTTCTGTATCTGATACGCTTCGGACCTTCGTCGCCAAGCCTTTTTTTGCGGTTTTCCTCGTATTCGGAATATGTTCCCTCGAAGAAATATACGTTTGAATTGCCTTCGAAAGCGAGTATATGCGTGGCTATGCGGTCGAGAAACCAGCGATCGTGGGAAATAACTACTGCGCAGCCTGCAAAATTTTCTAACCCTTCTTCGAGCGCGCGAAGGGTGTTTACGTCTATATCGTTTGTCGGCTCGTCGAGAAGCAGCACATTTCCGTCTTCTTTCAGCGCAAGCGCCAGATGCAGACGATTACGCTCGCCGCCCGATAAAATGCCGCACTTTTTTTCCTGATCGGCGCCGCTGAAATTGAAGCGCGAAACATAAGCGCGAGCATTCACCTGTTTTCCGCCAAGCGAAACAAATTCATTGCCTTGCGAAATAACCTGATATACCGTTTTTTCGGGGTCGATATCCTTGTGGCTCTGGTCTACGTAAGCAGTCTTCACCGTTTCGCCAACTTCAAAGAAGCCGCAGTCGGGCTTTTCCATGTCCATGATAAGCCTGAAAAGAGTGGTTTTACCCGCTCCGTTAGGACCTATAACCCCAACTATACCTGCCGGCGGAAGTTTGAAATCAAGATTATCGAACAACAACCGTTCGCCGTACCCCTTTGTAACGTTTTGCGCCTCAATAACCTTGTCGCCCAGACGCGGACCGTTGGGGATAAATATTTCCAAACGTTCTTCCTTTTGCTTCACATCCTCGTTCATCATTCTGTCGTAAGCCGAAAGACGCGCTTTTTGCTTGGCATGACGCGCTTTGGGAGCCATACGCACCCATTCCAATTCGCGTTCGAGCGTTTTACGACGTTTGCTTTCGTGTTTTTCTTCCTGCGCCAATCGTTTTGATTTTTGGTCTAACCACGAGGTATAATTGCCTTTCCATGGGATGCCCTCGCCGCGGTCGAGTTCGAGTATCCAACCCGCCACGTTGTCAAGGAAATAGCGGTCGTGAGTGATGGCAATAACAGTTCCTTTGTACTGTTGCAGGTGCATTTCAAGCCATTGCACCGATTCTGCGTCCAAATGGTTTGTAGGCTCGTCTAAAAGCAGTACGTCGGGTTCTTTCAGCAACAGGCGACACAACGCCACACGACGACGCTCGCCTCCCGACAGGACAGATATCTGCATGTCGCCGTCGGGACAACGCAATGCATCCATAGCGCGCTCGAGTTTGCTGTCGATATCCCAGCCGCCAACATGTTCTATCTGCTCGGTCAGTTCGCCCTGACGAATCATCAATTTGTCCATCTCTTCATCGCTCATCGGCTCCATGAAACGATTGTTTACCTCCTCGTACTCTTTCAGCAAGTCCATAACTTCCTGAACGCCTTCCTGAACGATTTCCCTTACGGTTTTGGTATCGTCCAAATGAGGCTCCTGTTCCAATAAGCCCACAGAATAGCCCGGCGCAAAAACAACCTCGCCTTGAAACGATTTTTCAACGCCTGCAATGATTTTCAACAATGTAGACTTACCCGAACCGTTCAATCCGATGATGCCAATCTTGGCGCCATAAAAGAACGACAGGTAAATGTTTTTCAACACCTGCTTGTGGGGCGGGAATATCTTGTTGACCCCGACCATCGAAAAAATGATTTTCTTATCTTCCATATTTATATTTTTGATTTTTGATTTTTGATTATTTTTGAATAAAAATAAGAACAAAAGTACAATTTTTTTTGATTTTTTTTGATAATTTATTTATTTTGCAAAAAAAATCATAGATGAAAATATCGTTATCAAATCTTTCAGTAGGTTATCGACGGCATGTGGTAGTTAGCGACCTGAATCTGTCGATAGCCGAAGGCGAACTTGTTGCGTTGATAGGTCGCAACGGCGCTGGAAAAAGCACTCTGATGCGAACCATAGCGCGTCTGCAACTTGCTATTTCAGGCGAAATTTCAATTTCAGGCAAGCCGCTTGGGCAATATTCGCGGAATGAATTGGCGGGTTTGTTGAGCATTGTTTCTACCGAATCGGTAAACGTATCGCATCTTACCGTCAGGCAATTGGTTTCGCTGGGACGTTTTCCGCATACCAACTGGATAGGGAAACTTACGGCAAAAGACGTTGAATTGATAGAAGAAGCCATGCATATGACCGGCATAACATCGCTTGAAAATAAAAACCTGCACGAAATCAGCGACGGCGAGCGACAACGGGCAATGATAGCCAGAACTCTCGCACAGGACACCGACATAATATTACTCGACGAACCGACCGCTTTCCTTGACATGCCCAACAAATACGAGATTGTAAATCTATTGCAACGCCTCACGCGCACAAAACAAAAAACCATACTGTTTTCCACCCACGATCTGAATATTGCCATGCAGGAAGCCGATAAACTCTGGCTAATGATTGACGGCGTCATGTATGAAGGCGCGCCCGAAGATTTGGCGCTCAACCGGAGCCTTGCACGAATGTTTGAAGGAACAAAACTTCAATTTGACGACAACAAAGGACTGTTCAACATCGAACGACACGACGCCAAAACAATAACACTTGCCGGCGAAGGAAAAACTTTTTTCTGGACAAATAAGGCGTTGGAACGTTTGGGGTTCGCAGTGCAAAAAACAGAAAACGATAAACGGGCAGATATTTTAATTTCATGCGAAAATCAGGTTTTATGGACAATCAACCGGCAAGGAGAACAAATGCAGTTTGATTCGATATACGGATTGGCGAAATTTTTATAAACATCAAAAAAATCTCACAAAATTAACAAAATTAACATATTTACAAATAGATATGACTTTAACTGATTTTACTCCAATCCACTTCCGTACTCAATTGCTTTAGTATAGCGTTTTTCAACAAAATATTTTTTTCCTGTTCCAATGCGGGGTCTTCAAATAGAATTTCCGAAGCGGCATCGCGGGCTAATTGCAGCAGTTGTCCGTCGGTAGCGAGGCTTGCAATGCGCAGGTCGAAAGGCGCGCCGCTTTGTTGCGTGCCGTCGATATCGCCGGGACCGCGCAGTTTGAGGTCGGCTTCGGCAATAGCAAAACCGTCGGTGGTAGAAACCATGGTTTGCAGACGTTTCTGTCCATCGGTGGTCAACTTGTATGAACTTATCAGGATACAAAATGATTGTTCGGCTCCTCTCCCTACGCGCCCGCGCAGTTGATGCAACTGCGACAAACCGAAGCGCTCTGCGCTTTCTATAACCATTACCGAAGCGTTAGGCACGTCAACGCCTACTTCAATAACTGTTGTTGCAACCATTATTTGCGCCTTTCCTTCCTTAAACAGCCGCATTGCCAAGTCCTTTTCCGCTGGCGTCATCCTGCCGTGTACCATAATTACGCTATATTTATCCCTTTCGGAAAAAGCAGCACGTATCTGCTCAAAGCCCATCTCAAGATATTCGTAGTTCAATTTTTCCGATTCTCCAATGAGCGGATAAACGACGTACACTTGCTGTCCGTTGGCTATTTGCCGGCGCATGAACTCATATACGTCATTGCGGCGATTTTCGTAATAATGCGCCGTTTTCACAGGTTTACGTCCGGGCGGCAGTTCGTCAATTACCGATACTTCCAAATCGCCGTATACGGTCATCGCCAAAGTGCGCGGTATGGGCGTTGCGGTCATTACCAAGACGTGTGGCGCTTCGACATTCTTTTTCCATAGCCTTGCGCGTTGCGCCACGCCGAATCGATGCTGCTCGTCGATGATAACTAATCCAAGATTGGCAAATTGTACCGTCTCTTCGATGAGCGCATGAGTACCTATAATTATATGTATACTTTTATCGGTCAAACCTTCGTGAATCAGGCGGCGTTCTTTCTTTTTGGTTGAGCCGGTCAGCAAGGCAATATTAAGCCCCATTCCGTAGAGCATGTCTGTGAGTGTTTGCA
>Ga0099364_10006153_pt1 | contig 17550 bp, 16 predicted proteins | sample TergutTh196P3_FD_73070 | JGI IMG/M metagenome (GOLD analysis project Ga0099364, IMG submission 73070) | Microcerotermes parvus P3 segment gut microbial communities from Pointe-Noire, Republic of the Congo - Th196 P3 | ecosystem: Host-associated > Arthropoda: Insects > Digestive system > Gut ...
GACGCCTGTATTCCCGCTTGTAGGCTCAATGATGATCGAGCCCGACTGCAATACCCCCTTTTTCTCCGCTTCGTCAATCATTGAAAACGCAATGCGGTCTTTAACGCTTCCCAAAGGGTTAAAATATTCGAGTTTGCCGATGATACGGGCTTCGACATGTTGGGATTTTGCATAACTTCCCAATTCCAATAAAGGCGTATTGCCTATTAAATCTGTTAATTTACTTGCGATTTTTGCCATATATATATTATTATAAAATGTTTTACTATTTAACAAATATTTAGATATAATAATCCGAGATATCTATTATGCCTGCCCTAAGAGCGTATCTGGAAGCTTCCTGAGCGTTATTGACTTCAATCTTACGATAAATATTTTTACGGTGCGTAATGACTGTGTGTCTGCTTATATTGCGTGTATTTGCTATTTCCCTGGCGGTTTTACCCCAAGAAATTTCCCGTAAAATTTCTTTTTCCGTCAATGTCAAAATCTCATTAATGCCTGTATTGCTTTTATTTGACAATGACAAAAGTTCTTTTACATGCAAAGCGATAAAAGGCATATCTTCCTGCGCAAAGATTATTGCTGTTTTGATTTCAGACAGTTCGGCGCTTTTCAATACCACGCTAAACGCATCATTACAAACTATCTTTTTCAAGAATTGAACGCTTAATTCATCTGAAAAAAGTATCCAGCGAGTTTTAGGAAAACGTGAGCTAATATTGAACAACGCATTTATGCTGTTCATGTCGGACAAGGTATAGTCCAAAACTACAAGGCTGTCGGAATTGGAAGCAAGTTTGTTTAAAAGAGCGGTCTTTGTATCTGCAAAGGATATTTTGTAAACCTCTTTCTTTTGATACAATTCACTTATCAAAGCTTCCATTCCAAAACGGGTGATGTCCTGTTTATCAAAAATAATTATGCTTTTCATGCGATGAAAATAAAAATACAAAAATAGTGTAAATTGTAGTGACATAAAATACCGCGTTTGTAGTATTTTTGTTATCAATTGAAGACTTTTTTGTTTCATTATTCGTTTGGACTTTGTGGCTACTGTCAGAACGAATTACAGAGTTTGAACGTAGATTAGGGTAAACCGCTAATACAATAACATAACAAAATAATGGATCATTGTCTTTTTGCTGTTTTTGCAGCAAATGGCAAAATTTTTCTATTGAACTAAATTTTCCTATTTTGCACTGTCTCTTTTCCTTTATTTTCAGGCATTTTGGAGAAATTTGAAATTATATTTTTCGGCTAGTTTCTACGACTTTTTGTGTGGAAACTGCGACAATCCGTAGGATTGAATCTCTCGGTAGAAACGATATAGCCACACACCACCTAGCAATCCGCTAGGATTGCATCTCTCAATGGTTATAGATAGTTATGTATTTTTTTTTCAAAAGACGCAATCCTAACGGATTGCAGAAGCAAATCGTTGTATATCATTATTCTACCGAGAGATTCAATCCTAACGGATTGTCGCTTTGCAGGATTGCTAAAGAGTGGATGCCGGGTAATCTTGACAGGTCGTTTTTTTTTTTACATGTTCAAATAAAATTTGGGTGATTCTGATAAATAAATGTTATCTTTGCGTCGTTATAATATTAGAGCGAATATGTTTGAGGCATTATACGGGTTCAAGTCCCGGATCGTTTGCGAGCGAAGTGAAGGATTAATCTGTTGCCTAGTTCACCAGTCCGGCGGGGGGGCGGCGAAAAGCGCAAATACGTACACGAAGGGGCTATTTAGCCTCTTTTTGTTTTTCCCAAAACAATCTAAGAAGTCCATTTTTGTCAATGTAATAAACGTCAGGCAATGCTCTTGTTTGCCTTTTCAAAAATCTGCCAACTTCTCTGCCTACAGAATTACGAAATATTTCAAATTTACGTTCATTTGTAAAATAGAATATCGCATTATCGGCTTTTCTCGCATCTTTTATATGGTTTCTAGTGGTTTGTTCGTTTGAGTGGTCAATGTATTTAATATCCCAAGTTTGATTGTCAAATCTAATATCGGGGCTTTTATCATTTCCTTCAGGCAAAAATTCAACCTGTTTCCCGTTGTTCTGCGCAAGCAGCCTGCCGACAATCTTTTCAGCTTCTCCGCCGCCACCTGTTTTGGTGAAGTTATGGTCTTTGTGGTATACGCAATATCCGCCACTAATTTCGTCAAAACAGGCTTTTTTCCATATGCCAGTATCGTATGCGTCGTATTTTGCGCGGGCTTCTTTTATGTGCTGGTAATTGGTTTTCAGAAACAATTAAAAATTAAGAATTAAAAATTAATAGAACGCAAAGCGTGGTAAGCTAAAACAATTAAAAATTAAGAATTAAAAATTAATAGAACGCAAAGCGTGGTAATATGTCGGGATTGTCTCAAAGTCTGGCATCTAATAGTCTTGTGTCTTAAAGTCTGGCGTCTAATAGTCTTGTGTCTCAAAGTCTGGCGTCTAATAGTCTTGTGTCTCAAAGTCTGGCGTCTAATAGTCTTGTGTCTCAAAGTCTGGCATCTAATAGTCTTGTGTCTCAAAGTCTGGCGTCTAATAGTCTTGTGTCTTAAAGTCTGGCGTCTGATAGTCTTGTGTCTCAAAGTCTGGCGTCTTCTGTCTAAAAGTCTTGAAACTGGAAACTACATAAAGATTAAATCGCTCAGACTTTTACAGTTGCTGTCCCGTTTGTTTTTGTCGGTTTTGTTGAACAATGCCATACATTCTTCTTTTGTAATGGTTTTCTTGCTGTCCATTTTGTCCATTTGTGTTTTTAGTTCTTTCTGTTTTTTTATTATTAGTTCTGTAAATAGCTTCTCTGAGGCTTCTCGCTGTTTAGTTTTTTTGTAACATTCGCCAAGCAGTGTTTCCGGTATTTTGAAATCGTCGTGTAGAACTTTGGCTGCATACTGATTAATTCCATGTTTTTTTATCCGTCCGTTTCGTATGTCAGTCTTCATGCGCGTAAACCGGTCGGCAGCGCGTTTCAGGTCGCCATTGTCTAACAGGGTATCTGCAATGTCGGTAGCGGTCGAATTTCTGAATATTTCGTACATGAAATTAAAGACGATCTGGTATGCCTTATGTTTCTCTTTTTGGCTTTCTTCAATAGAGTGGCAGTTGATCCATAGATAGAGCCAGTTGAATGAACGCGAGCCGTTTTCTTTTCGAAGGTCGTATGTATAGGTTATGTCGGCATGTTCGCAAAGATGTTTTTGAGCCATATCTAAAACGTATTCGCGCAGATCGCATATTTTTAAATGCTTGTTCTCAATAGAAAACATCTTGCGAAATTCGACAAGGCTAATACGGAAAAAACCTTTATCCTTCCAACGACAGCATAATTCGTACATCCGCTTTGCGTATACCGAGGGAAGCGTCAGGGCGACGCTTCTGTTGTACAGCGTAAAGCCCGATGTTATGTTGAGCATTACCGGTACGGCTTCCTGAGGGATCTTTATTACTAATCGTCCGCTGTTCCTTTCGTAAGTCATACTGCTGACAAGGACTGTTGTAATTTCGTATACTTTTTTTTCTTTGTTATATACATAACTTACTGGTTTTTTCATTAAATCTCTGACGTGTCCGAGAAACTTTGTATGGTTTTTTGATTTGACCATCGCTTTTAGTTGCAACTCAAAACCGATGCCGCCAAAAAGGTCGTGTTGAACGGTAATTTCTTTTTTCACATAGCTTTGCAGCGCATCGATGATAAAATACATGATGTCTTTTTCGATTTGACAGAAGTCATACTGCGCATATGTTACAGCATTTGGCTGCATTAACATTATTTCTGTATTCATAGAAATATGATATATTAAAATTTCAAGCTGCAAATATACACACAATAAAGTTATATCCAAACAATTTGTTAAAAAAAACATTGAAAAGCGGGATAAAGTTATAATACCCCGCCGTTTAATTTGCAGAGTAGTCTAAACCCCGCTTTTTGGTAAAAAAAAGGTAGTCTAAATCCCGCTTTTCGAAAAAAAAAAGTAGTCTAAACCCCGCTTTTTGATCCAGGAATCACCAATATTTTCGCACCATTGACACCCCCTTACAATATAGGAATCCTACAATTAAAAATTCCTACAAGGAAGTAGTGTTTTAGCGCAAAAATTTTTTAATTTCGCTGATTTCGTTGCAGACATTACCAATTGCGAAGCAAAAAAGGAAAAAAAAACCAAAAAGGTTATTTCCTAAAATCCCCGCGCGCCGAAAAGCGGGGTTTGGAATACCTTCGTTTTAGTTAACAACTGACAATGAGCAACTAACCACTCATTAAGATTGCAAATGGTAGTCTAAAAGTCGTTTTTCCGGCAAAAAAAGTAGTCTAAACACCGTCTAATAGACTTTTAGACACAAGACGCAAGACTTTTAGACACAAGACGCAAGACTTTTAGATACAAGACTTAATGTCTAATAGTCTGATGTCTGATGGTCTTCTGTCTAATAGTCTTGTGTCTAAAAGTCTGATGTCTGATGGTCTTCTGTCTAATAGTCTTGTGTCTAAAAGTCTGATGTCTGATGGTCTTCTGTCTTAAAGTCTGGCGTCTAATAGTCTAAGGAAGGAAATCCTCTTCGATTATGTGTCTTACTATTGCTGCGTGATTTTTGTTTGGGGCTTCTTTTTTCAGCTTTGCCAATCTTTTATACAGTTTTGGTATCAGGTCGGCATTTATATTAATATGGCTAATTACGCCTTCGACCCACTTTTTATTTTTAGGTCTCTGTTTTGTCGCCAACCAGCTATCGAGCCATGTTTTTATGTAATATACGTGGTCTAGCAGTACGTTTGCGTCTGTTTTCGTTTTTTTCGAGTTTCTGCTATAGACAAAAAAATGCAGTTTATCGACTGTTCGTCCGTATTTTTCTTCCTGATATTCAAAATACAGGTTACACTGGTCGGCATTGTACAGCGCCTTCAATTCCTTTTGAGCCGTGTCCAGTACGTGTCTTTTGAGCAATGCGTATCGTGGGTACATTGTTTCCAGCATAAATTTTTTGCGCAGCTCTTTTACTGACGAGAAGAAGTAGCCTGAGTTTTTATTGTTGGGATTCGAGTCGTTGTGTTCGAATTGCGAGCAGTACTCATAAAACCGCTGGCTATATTTGCCTTTTAGCGATATGGCTACGGTTAGGCTGTAGGTCGTAAAATGTGTTGCAAGCTCTACAAGATAAGGCAAAATCTTGTGAGATACTTCAACATCTAAAAACGGCTCGCATTTCTTATGCTCAAAATAGTTGATAAAACCAACTTCCAAAACGCGTTTGCTGTCTTCAATCCATACAGATTTTTTACGCAATCTGACTAAGGCGTCATATACTTTTTTTAGTTCCATATCAGAATCAGTAAGACTTTTAGTGTTTATACGCACTATCAAATTGTCGAAAAGCGTTCTTTGTCCGTTTGTATTTTCGACAAACTGTTTTCTGACTTCGCTTATTATAAAATAAACCGCTCGTTTTTCTATTACCGTAAAATCATAACGAGCCTGCGTAAGGGCATTTGCCTGTGCCAGTGTTATATTAGCCGTTCTTTTGTTGGAGACGCTAATGCCGTCACCAAAATTAATTACACTTGTTTCGTCTGTTATTGACATTGTTATATATTTTTTGTAAGGTTTTCCGATCTGCAAATGTAAGCATTATTTATGTCGCCTACAAGAAAAATAAACGGGTGTTTGTAAAAACTTACATTAACCCCCCTTTTAGTTTGTGAAAATTTACATTGAGTTGGCAAAAACTTACATTGACCTACCTGAAACCCCAGTAAAATCAACCGTTTCAGGTGCCTCTAAAAATAAGCAAAAAATATACTAGAAAAATGCCGTAAAAAAGAAAAAAAACGGCAATTGTTGATAACTCAGATTTTCTGCAACCCTGCTGGATTTCCTCAGATAAAAGGAATTTTTGCACAAGCTTATACAGAAAAAAGGAAAAAGTACAGAAAATGGTGAAGGCGGAGGCAAAAAAAGCAAAAGAAGGCGTCTTATAAAAAAAGTTCCGCGCCGCCGCCGATTTTTTCCAGCGGCAACAAGCTGATAATGAGACTATCAGACGCCAGACTTTTAGACTATCAGACGCCAGACTTTCAGACACAAGACGCCAGACTTTTAGACTATCAGACGCCAGACTTTCAGACACAAGACGCCAGACTTTTAGACACAAGACGCAAGACTTGAAGACAGAAGACTTAATGTCTGATAGTCTGGTGTCTTCTGTCTAAAAGTCTGGCGTCTAAAGGTCTTGTGTCTTCTGTCTAAAAGTCTGGCGTCTAATAGTCTAAAACTCTAAAAAACGCCAAATGACGACAACATTTGGACGGCGTTAAACTATTATCATATCTTTGCGCCGTTAAACTTAGTTATTCACCTTTTAAAATTTTAGAAAAAATGGGAAAATACAGTAATGGAATCCTGGGAGCGTTCTCAGGAAAAATAGGAGCCGTAGTAGGTTCGAGTTGGAGAGGCAAACATTATATGCGTGCCTATACAAGTAAAATTCGCAATCCAAAGACGCTGGAGCAGGTTACGCAGCGTCTGAAGATTAGCGCCGTCTCCAAGTTTATCATACCCTTGCGAGACGTTGTTGATGTTGGATGGAAGTACCATGCCATTGGCATGACGGCTTCAAACGCCATGACACGTTATTTGCTCGAAAGCGCTATAACGGGCAGCTACCCCAACTTCGGTATAGACCACGAAAAGGTCTTGATCTCGACAGGCAGACTGACAGGCGTCGAAAACGGAGCTGTTAACTCGCAGCCCGGATCTACAAGTATTTCGATCTCATGGGACCAGAACACCGATACCGGTTCGGCAAGCCCAGACGACTATGCGATTATAGCAGCCGTAAACCTTCAAAAGGAAGAAGCAGCCTGCATAACAAGGGGAGCTCTTCGAAGCGAAGGCTTGCAGACTATGACGCTACCGCTGGCTTGGGTCGGAAATACAGTTATTTGTTACCTTGGATTCGTCTCAAAAGAAAAACAGAAAGTCTCAAAAAGCGCCTACCTGGGCGAAATGATTCTTGGATAACAGATGAGCAAAAAAATTCAATATTTGGTTATTCACTGCACAGCCACGCCCGAATACCGCGAAATAAGCTCAGCAGACATTCGACGGTGGCACACAAGCCCTGCAAGTAAAGGTGGGCGTGGATGGAAGCAGGTAGGATATACAGATATGATTCATCTGGACGGAACAGTAGAGCGTCTGGTAGAAAACAATGAAGACGGCTGGGTAGACAGCTGGGAAATAACAAACGGCGTTGCCGGCTACAATTCTGTTAGCCGGCATCTTGTTTATGTCGGAGGTGTTGACGCTAATGGAAAGCCCAAAGACACACGTACAATGCAACAAAAGGTCGCGCTGGGAAACTACGTCCTGAAATTCGCACGGCAGCATCCGCAAACAAAAATCGTAGGACATAACATGCTTGCCAACAAGGCTTGTCCAAGCTTCGACGTAGAACAGTGGTTAAAACAGTTGGGAATTAAAAGCTAAATGACCGAAAACCTGATAAACATACTAAAATGGTTGATTCCAAGCGGAGGGCTAGGCATCGCTGCAGGATGGCTTACAGGCAGAGCCGCGCGAAAAACACGTCAGAAAAAAGAAGTACACGACACATATAAGACGCTTTACAACGATATTTCAATAACCTTAAAAAACCTGCAAAATGAAATTGATAACCTGCACAGAGAACTTGGGCGCTTCAGGCGCGCAATATCTAAAATATACAATTGCCGTTATTATCCTCGCTGTCCTGTTGCCAGCGAGCTGCATAACGACGAAGAAAACATCTGCCGAAAAAACAGTATTCGGGCAGACAGACAGCATTACATCGGAAATAAGAATATCAAAAAACATCAGTATACCGCAAGCGAAGGCTACGATGAAGATACCCGTACAGAACATTCTTGACCTGAACAGGATTACAAATTTTACGACTAACGACCAGCTTGACGATTCGATGCTGCCAAAATTCCAGAAAAAAGACGGCAGAGCTTCCGTAGAGTTAAAACGCATCGACGATTATATACACATAACAGCAACGTGCGACAGCCTGCAAGCTCTTTGCGAGTACTACCAACGACAGTTAACACACCTAAAAACCGACAGCCTAAAAGAGGCGTCGACAGTTAAGTCTGCTTCAGACACAGCCGGCGATAAAATCAGATTTATACTGATTGGATTCGTTGCAGGACTAATAGTATTCAAACTGCGCGGTTAACCGTTTTTTTTCTGACAACCGCACGTCCCCAGAAAATATATCTGAGTTTCTTCGAGCATAAGCTCTGCCGGTCCTCTGCATGGCGGTACGTCCGATTCTTCGAGTGGCACATCATATATTGCGCCACATTTTTTACACCTGAAATGAGCATGAACATGCGTGTAGGCGTCGTACCTTTGATTTTTTTCATCTATTGACAAGGCGCAAACCACCTTCTTTTCGCAAAACGCTTTGAGCGTATTGTAGACGGTTGTTTTCGACAATGTAGGCATTGAAGGAAGCAAATCGCTGTATATGTTTTCTATGGTTGGATGGTTATAGTGTTCCAACAGATATTTCATGATTGCAACCTTATGCGGTAAGGGTCTAATGCCATGTTTCTTCAGATGCTCGTGCACTTCTTGAATGTTCATTATCTTAGATTTATTATATAGTTAAAAAGCATATTCTGTAACATTTGCCCATTTCAAACTGCCGTAATGGCGGTTTGCTACAGGGTATTGCTCTTGTGCAATGTATACCGTCAAGCCGCTAAAAGCATTAATGGCTTCTAATTTGCCAGTCGCCGACGAGTAGTAATGTGACGTAGAGGCTTTGTATGGTATACAACGGTCAAGAGCGGCATTTATTTCTTCGTGTCTATCGGGCAGCATTTTTTGTAGATAATCTCCCATGTCGAAAAAGATTCTCTGACTGCCATGTCCAAAGCTCTGGATATTGTCTATCGCCGGGTTGATTGATATTTCTTTTACGATTTGCGCCAGACTGTCGAGGCTGGCTGTTTTTATTACGCTCACCGTAGCCGAGCGGTAGGGAGCAATCTGAGCGTTGTGATACTCGTAGAACTCGCGTGCTACGGCAGCAAGGTCAGGCTTTGGTTTGAAAAGGCTCTTCATCATCGTGCCATATACAAAACCGGGCTCTAACACTTCGGCTGAAGAAGCTACTATATAGTCTGCCTTATCCTTAAGCTCGTATGCCACCTCGACGCCAGCCATCCAGCAGGCGTCGAATATTATAAAATCAAGCTTGTATGGTATTGCGCGGGCAAAATCTGTCAACTCCATATAGTAGCCAGTAACGTTATTTGTCGATTGGTCTTTTATAATAGATTTTAGACCAACATATGGAGTTGACATTTCTGCCGGCAGCCATCCTGTACCGTGCGAGAGTACAACCAAGCCGTAGGATTCCGCAGGTCGAAACGCCTTAACCGTATTCATAACGCGAGCCAGAGTCTCGGCTGACGCCGAATTCTCGGCTGCGTAGGTTTTTATGGTATCGGCTACGGCGCCTCGATGCGGAGAGTAGTAAATATTAATTAGAAAAGATTTTTCGCCAGTATCGGAATAAATTAACAGATTCCCATCTATCTCTTTACTCCATGAATTTTTCAGGTGCCGAAGCTTTTGCAGGGCTTCGGCTCTGAAATTATTGTCGACGCCCAAATAGACAAGCACAGTACGACTGGCAAAAGCCTTAGGGCTGTCGACTTCTTCTTTATGGCATCCCAAAAAAGAAATGCACAAAAAGAGTAATATCTTTATTTTATTGATAATATTCATTGAATTTTCCTAAATAATTGGTTTCTGATATTGCCCACGTCATAATATTGGCAAATATTGTCGAATTCCATACATAATCGCGATATTGAGGTTCATATCCATAATCTTCGTGCGGCACGGGGCGCATGTAATTCTCAATGTCTTCTGAATCTCTGTTTACCCTAAACGGACGCAAGATATTATGTTCTTTATGCGACGATGCGATAAAACCCCCGTCGCCAATAAATACTAAAGGCAGCGTTTTATGCCTGAAAAACGACGATCCTTTTGGATCCGGTGGTGACCATTGGCGGTTGTGGTCATACGTCCCAGAAAACGAAATAATGTCGCTTTCTGAGGCTTTATTAAGACGCACTCTGGTCGTCTCAGAAAGGTCCTCGCCCCAATACTTGCCTCTAACGCTTCCGAAGGGACCGTCGGTTACAGGATCCTTCGGATTATCGGCGGGAATTAGATATAAGACGCCTCCCGAATAAGAAAACTCATCTACTTCATGGCTCAAACCACGATCAGCTCCGGGGTCTACCCGACCGAATATCTCAGTCATCAACCTGTTTGTTCCGTACTCCTGTTCGCTCATGTGAACCAATACGCCGCCCTGTTCCATATACTCTCTTAGCCTTACCGCAACTAATGGAAATACTTCAAAATCGTATCCTGTTACTATAACGTCGGGCTTTTCGTCAAGCAGGGCGTTCATCGCGTGTATGTCGATGGGCCACGACCAGTGCTGCACAAACTCGAATCCTTCGGAGTAGACCGTACTTCTAAGGGCGTCTCGCCCGAAGTTGTTAACCGCGTTCATCATTGCATTGGCGTTGTAGTCTGTTAACGTAACGGCTGGGTCGAAGCCGGCATCGTGGTTGGAATACGAAATACCCAGAATCTTAATCTTTGGCAAGGCATACATCATCGAGTATACGGTCCTTTTATCAGTTCCGGGTATTGCGAATGTTATCTCCAACCTGCCCCATGTTGTTTTGTCTTTTCTCGACGTTATATTAACGACGTCTCCGTCTTTGCTCCTGCCCCTTGCGTTGCGAAGCCCGTTCAGTCCTTCGGGAGTAAGCAGCAAGGAGGTCCCGCTGTTAGTCAGATTGACGCCCTCTCTTCTTTCGCCCATTATGTTGCCTGTCCATTCTATTATCGATTCTACTTTCCAGGGTGCGCCGCTGCTGTTTATCTGCAATTGACTGGTACCGCCGTCTAAACGATAACTTTCCTTATCGGTTTCGCCATTGTTATCTTGCGATACCTCAATCTCAATCTCTCCATATTCTCCCAGAGCCATAGTATATACCACTCTTTTGCCGGCTTCCCATATGTGGCTGTCAAGGCTTATTTCTTTCATTTCGCCATCAGAGAAGGTTACCCTCACTTTAGCGTCTTTGCCCAGTTCCTGAGGAATCATCATCAGGTATCCATTATCGGCAACCGAATAGTAATCCATATCCTCATCGTAGTCAAGCATGGTTGAGAAGTCGGCGCTTGTTGGGCTATCGTTTTCCCATTCAATTTCGCTGCCGTCGACATATAATTTTCCCGACACAGCCACTCCCGCGATGCTTATACCTGTTATATCCTCGCCCAGTCCTTGACCTGATACCTGAAATTCGACGCACGTCAAAGCATGTTTCATCTGCAAAAAAACGTTGCCTGCAGGCTTTATATCGTAACGGGGAACGGCAACCATCAAGTCTGGCTGTTTGGTAACGTCGTTGGGAACGGTATAGGTCAATACCGGCTTTCCACGATCATCTGCCGACCCCTCTATTGTTATTCCATTATCATATTCGGCGTATGGAGCGTATGCAAAGAAAGTATAAAGGTTGACGACGTCGTCGGCATCCCAGTAAACATGCTCTCCTGCATCGTAGGTCCATACACCCGATTGATTTTTCAGACGCTTGTTAAACATTTTGTTGAGGCTGCCGTCAGTATCGCTCCAGTTGGCAGAACCTGTGGCAGCTCCAAACACGCCCATAGAAGTTAACCCGTCAACGCTGTATACAGGTGTTCCTCGAGTAACAGGACCAACAGGAGCAACATATGCGCTGAAAGTAACATGCTGCGAAGAACCTGTTCTATAGGGCTCGTCTGTTATTGTCTTCATACATCCGCTCAACAGAACAGACAGTAAGACTATGCTATTATTTATTATTATATTTTTCATTTTTCTTTTTACTATTTACTACAAAACTAAAAAAACTTAAAAAATATTTATTGCAGATGATGAATGTTACCTGTTTCGTCCCATCCTTCAACGCTAACCATAAATCCGATAGTATTTCCCGGAAATACAGGTGCAGGGGGCTCTACAGGCTCTCCAGTCTCAGGATTTATAACAGGTATGTCTGTATCGTCTCCATTTTCGTCGATGAAATTTTCTTCAACAAGATTTCCTCCCGAAGAATTTCCGTCGGCGATGAATATTGTATACGTAAAAGCCTTGCCCATAAGCCAAAGCGTTGGCAAAGGGTAACCGACCTTAACAAACAGCGGACCACTAACTTCTCCCTCATAATCAGGATAATCATCCACATTTGTGAAGCCTACGATGTCTTCTCCGGTTTGACTGTCGTATGCTCGATATACTACCTCAATGTACGAAAGTGTGCCAATCGTCTCTATTGCCTTGTCCCAGCCGCGTAGCGAGAGGTCCTGAGGCATCAGCATAAGCGATCCTGACGAGCCGGTAACGTCTTTTGGAGTCGTTTCGCCCGCAAATATATTTGCGGTTTTGACCGGTGCCTCCATGTAATTATATTGCGAACTCCATTCAACAGGCTGGGTAGACCAGTCGAGCCTTGCAAAATTGAATACGCCCGTGTTTCCCACGTTCTTAATCGCAATTGACTGTACCTCCACAGTTGCAAAAGCTCCCGTAACTACCTTAAAATCTATCTTCGACAGAATATGCTTAAAAGCAAGAGAAACATCTCCCGAAACAGGTTTGACCATAACATCCGTTTGATTGGTAGCCAAAAGGTCTACCTGCTCCTCAGGCGTATCAGCCACAGTATAATGGGTAGTCAAATGCTCGTTGAGCGTAATATTCTTTAGAGGATAATAGGCATAGAAATTCACAGGATACCCGTCCTCTTCTGCTGGCCACATAACTTTATCGGCAGCCCATCTCCAGGCTCCGTCATACCGATAAACCTCATTATCTATAAAAACATTCTTCGAAGCGCCATTAGTGGCAAACACTCCAAACCCTTCTGCATCGTGCTGAAGAACATCAAGGTTAGACACGCCAGCGCGAGTCTTGCCGGTACTTATCTCAAATCCGATAGCCTTGCCATCAAGATTGTTTACACTGCTTATCTCGTCTTTCGAGCAGCTTGCTAACGTTAGGGCTGTTACTGTCAAGCCCATAAAAATATTGGTTTTCATTTTTTTAAGGATTAAATTTAAATTTGTGATTAAAACTAACATTGATTCTATTCTATTTTTTTTTTTTTACTGTCTAATAATCTATAGTCTAAAAGTCTTACATCTGGAGTCTAACAGTCTTCTGTCTAAAAGTCTTACGTCTGATAGTCTGGCGTCTGATAGTCTTCTGTCTAACAGTCTTGCGTCTAACAGTCTAAAAATTAATTAACAGGTATTACAACCTCATCCCAGCCATCTACCGATATACCATTTCCCATATCTATCTGAGGCAATATTATATTATCGTCATCGTCAATACCTAATGTTATTACATGAGTAATCACATTATGTAACTTCTGAGAGCTTATAATATCTGTAACGTCAAACTCCTCGGTTGGATGCATCAACCCGTTGTTCAGCATAAAATCGATAGCTAGAGGCAGTCTCGTCGGGCTGGGTAATATCCCAAACACGTTAAACGTTCTCGATGCTTTACCGCTCCTGCCATCCTCGTCGTACACCCTCTTGTTGAGTATGAACGCGTGAGCTGCAGGGTCGTTAATCTTTTCGCCCGAAGCCATATATACACCCGAAGCCATACCGTTTATCGTTCCCGTGATCTGCATCGAGCTTGCAAGATTATCTACGCGAGCAGTTATAGAAACGCGCTCGAAACGGGGCAAAGGAGTGATTGAGTTCAAGACCTTGTCTTCTTTAGACTGGTTATTCTTAAACAATGTGTTGCCGCCTGCAACTGCAGGCTTAACCTCAAACATGTCAACGCACCACGCCGCCAGAGCCTCAGGGCTGTCGGCAAGCGGTAGCCCCTCAGAATGTTTGTAGAAACCCATAGACGATTGCGGAACGCTTAACGCGGCAAAAGTCTCGTAGCTGTGGACGCCGCTAAACACAATACCGTTCCAGTCGTCGGCGTCGATAGTCTCGTTAAAGACAAGAGCCGAATAAACGCCTACCGGTACGGTAATCTCGCGAAATGTAAGGTTACCCTCCAGACGATACTCGAGCGGAGAGCCGCCATCGTGAGGAAAAAGCCAAATCGAAACGCGGTGTATATTTTGTACGGACAAGCCCGACAAAGACCAGTCAATATTCACTGTAACAACAGACATCAACGGGTCGTCCTCTATCTCGCGAAGAGTACACGTGTTGAGCAAAGACGCGGCAAATATAATCGCAAGGCAATTGACCATTCTTAATTTTTGATTCTTCGTTTTCATATTATTTCGTATATTAATTATTTCTTTCTGTTTAACATCCATACTAATGATACCTTAAGTCGTGTAGGACCAATCCATGTATAATTGCCGCTTTGCAGGCGAGTCAGATGCCAATCGTCGTCTTTGTCCAACACGGGCTTATACTCATGGTAGTCGGTATTGAAATAGCCGGCGCCCAGCGAATACTCCATCCTGAAGTTACCCCTCCTGCCAATTTTATGAGCATAACCGGCAGTTAACCCTGTCGAAAGCGAAAACTCGCCCTGATAACCCCTGTCGCCCCACTCAATATCATAATAACCAAAACCTCCATAAACTCCGGCAAACCACCCCGTAAGAGGCGAAAACCAATGGCGGTTGCCAAACCAGTATCTTAACTCAAGATTGGCGTTGACTGCCTGAAGACAATACTGACTGTGTTCTATCAACCACCACGGAAAGACATACTCGCCAAGAACAGAAAAGCGACTGCCCAATGGAACCTCAAGCTCCAAATTTACGGCGGTAACAACGTCGAACAAAAGATTGGTCTTAACAGCAAACAAAGGCTTCTCCAAACCGTCTTTACCATCAACAAAAACAGTATCGCCAGGAGTACTGATAAAGACAGTATCGCCGGGAGTACTGATAAAAACAGTATCGGCAGGATTATTGATAATAAGAGTATCGACAACAGACAACCTGTCGGAAGCGCGATAAAACATTATTCCCGTTGCACTGCGCAACGAACTCGCATAATACCGCGTAATATGCTGAATCAATGCGCCGCCGCCAACATCCTTCAGAAGCGAAAGCCTGTCAATATCAGAAATGCCAGTCCTCTCCAAAACATCAATACCTTCACTGCGAAAAGGAGCCGACAGATCGTTGTCTATAATCTCAACTAAAGCTTCCAAATCGACCAGACGACCAACGGCAACTATCTTGTTTGAGTTAACATGAGGATAGTTTCGCGCGATATGATCCTTCACTGCACGAGCGCGCTCAAAAGACAGACGGGAGTTGTGAAGAACAGAACCTTCAGGCGAAGCGTAACCATTGATAATAATGGAATCAATATCGAAATAAAAACTCTTATCGTTCATCAACCTGTCTAACAACATCAACGAATTGGCGTTGCCCGAATAGTCTGTCATAAGACGAGACTGGTTTACAGGAAAATGGATAGCTATCTCGCCCGACAGGCTTCTCGAACCGTCAAATGGTTCTCTGGCGACATGGAGCGCGTTTGCCAGCAGAGCTTGTGAAACTGACGCCCAAAAGATTAAAAAAATTATTTTCAAATTATACATTGTTATTTAGAATTTAGAGTTTAGACTTTTAGACACAAGACTTCAGACTTTTAGACACAAGACTTTAGACTTCAGACTTTTAGACTTTAGACTAATCTTTTTACATATTAGTATACGATACAAATTTGAAAAGGTTACACTTTTGCAAAAAAAAATATAACTTTTTTGAAAAAAGATGCCAGAGTTTTAGACGCCAGACTATTAGACATCAGACTTTGAGACGCCAGACTGTTAGACATCAGACCTTACCTTAGTTTTCAGTTTTCAGACCATAGTTTCAAGACTATTATAGTTTCCAGTTTCCAGTCTTAACAGATTACCACGCTTTGCGTACTATTAATTTTTAATTTTTAATTTCTAATTGAGACTATTAGACACAAGACTAGCAGACGCCAGACTTTGAGACACAAGACTATTAGACGCCAGACTTTAAGACACAAGACTATTAGACAGAAGACTTTGAGACAATCCCGACAGCTTACCACGCTTTGCGTTCTATTAATTTTTAATTCTTAATTTTTAATTGTTTTAGCTTACCACGCTTTGCGTCCTATTAATTCTTAATTCTTAATTTTTAATTGTTTTAGCTTACCACGCTTTGCGTCCTATTAATTTTTAATTTTTAACTAAAAAAAGATGCAAAACCGCAAAAAACCATGTGCCTTTATTAACTAATAATCAATAATTAATCTCATACCGAAAAAAGCCAAAAGATGCAAAGATGCAAAACTGCAAAAAGCTATGTGCCTTTATTAACTAATAATCAATAATTAATACCTCACTAAAAAAAGCTAAAAGATGCAAAGATGCAAAACCGCAAAAAATTCTATGCCTTTATCATCTAATAATCAATAACTAATACCCAAAATAAAAAAGCTAAAAGATGCAAAGATGCAAAACCGCAAAAAATTCTATGCCTTTATCATCTAATAATCAATAACTAATATCCAGTCCAAAAAAAACAAAAGATGCAAAAAATAGTTTCCAGTTTCCAGAGACAATGGTGTTTATAGTCTGTTTTTCTGAACACTAAACACTAAACCCTAAACCCTGAAATCTGAACCCCGAAAACTAAAATCTGGGTCTGCTCCGTAACTGCTCCGACAATACTCCGACACTGCTCCGACAAAAAGATGTTAAAACCGGCGCAGTGTCGGAGTATTGTCGGAGCAGTGTCGGAGAAGACTTTTAGATGCAAGACTATCAGACGCCAGACTATTAGACACAAGACTTTTAGACGCCAGACTATTAGACAGAAGACTATCAGACGCCAGACTTTTAGACGCAAGACTATCAGACGCCAGACTATTAGACACAAGACTATCAGACGCCAGACTTTTAGACACAAGACTTTTAGACGCCAGACTATTAGACAGAAGACTATCAGACGCCAGACTATTAGACACAAGACTATCAGACGCCAGACTATTAGACACAAGACTATCAGACGCCAGACTTTTAGACGCAAGACTATCAGACGCCAGACTTTTAGACACAAGACTATCAGACGCCAGACTTTTAGACACAAGACTATCAGACGCCAGACTTTTAGACAATCCCGACAGCTTACTACGCTTTGCGTTCTATTAATTTTTAATTCTTAATTTTTAATTGTTTAAGCTTACTACGCCTTGCGTTCTATTAATTTTTAATTCTTAATTTTTAATTGTTTAAGCTTACCACGCTTTGCGTTCTATTAATTTTTAATTTTTAATTTTTAATTAAAAAAATAAAAAATCATGCAACGTTTTGGGATGTTTGTGCGTCTATAGCAGTATAAGGAAAAATGTAATTCTAAGTATAATGAAATTAAAAGTTTCCATATACGCTATAATAGCGTTGATATTATC
>Ga0099364_10006154_pt1 | contig 17550 bp, 17 predicted proteins | sample TergutTh196P3_FD_73070 | JGI IMG/M metagenome (GOLD analysis project Ga0099364, IMG submission 73070) | Microcerotermes parvus P3 segment gut microbial communities from Pointe-Noire, Republic of the Congo - Th196 P3 | ecosystem: Host-associated > Arthropoda: Insects > Digestive system > Gut ...
ATATTCTTCCCTTCCTGCCATACTCCAATTTGAGATCGTCGGAGGTAAAGCCCGGAGAAACCCGCACTTTCAGCGAAGACGGCCTTCTTCTCGAAGAAGAATGGGAATACATACGCATCGTTGCCTCCGAGAACGCCTTTGATATTCAGGGTTTGTATCAGGAAGGTTTTATAACGTACCCGGATCGGTCAGCCACGCGCGGAAGCATCCCTCAAGCCGACGATGTACTGAACGGAAACAAACAGGCCAGCCAAGGCAAAACTTTCTTGTTGGAGTGAGGCCAGTGACAAAAGAATTTGAAATCGGGCCGATAAGGCCGCCGAGCGAAGCTGAAAGCCTTTTGCTGCGCATAACGCGGAATTGTTCATGGAACAGGTGTAAATTTTGTAAGATATACAAAGCGCAAGGATTCAGCGCGCGTCCCATCGAAGAAATAAAGGCCGATATAGACCAGGTTGCTTTGTACAGAAACAACATTCTGGAATGGATGTCCGGCGGCGGCAACGCGCCCTATACCTATGCCGTGATCCAAGAAAAGCTTCATGGCCTGCCGGAAGAAACAGTGCAGAGGTATCTTTATATACTGCGCTGGATGTCTGGTGGGGAAGAATCCGTGTTTTTGCAGGACGCAAACACTGTGGTACTTACTTTTAACAAGCTGCGTGAAATTCTATTTTATTTGCGGGAAAAACTCCCACAGGTAAAGAGAGTGACTTCGTACGGCAGAGTGGACGCTCTATTAAAATTTTCAGTGGAGCAATTAGCGGGACTTAAAGAAGCGGGGCTCGACCGCATCCATTCCGGGTATGAGTCCGGCTCGGATAAAGTGTTGGCATTGATCGACAAAGGATATACAAAGGCGCAAGCAATCGAAGCGGGGCGGAAGGTCAAGGCGTCGGGGATAGAGCTTTCGGTATATTTCATGCCCGGTGTGGGTGGAAAGGACTTGTCTGTCGATAACGCGGTCGAAACGGCGGATGTGGTAAACAAAGTCAACCCGGATTTTGTCAGGGTAAGAACTTTTGTTTCACACTACGGAACAGGGCTGATGAATGATATCGACGCCGGGCGGATGAAAGAGTGCACCGATAAGGAGAAAGCGCTGGAACTGAAAAAGATGATTGAAAATATTGATGGCGCGGACGGGCATTTGTACAGCGACCACATGATCAACCTGTTCCAGGATGTAAACGGCAATATGAAAACGGATAAAGAAAAAATGCTGTCTGTGTTTGCGGCGTTTGAAAATCTGGATACCCTCACTCAGCGCAGATATCAGATAGCCCATCGTATGGGGATGGTGGGCGCCCTTTCTCATTTGGAGCTTCTTGGCGGCGAACAGCAAGAGAAGGTGAACATGTATCTTTCACAGCTTGACACCGAAGAAAAATTTGAAGCGTTCCTTTTGAGGCTTCTTAGGCGTTGTATTTAGCTCAACCAGCGACTTTAGAGGGTAAAACATATGCGAACTGTTGAGAGGTTGAGCCACGGCGGGATAATGGCGAACTATCAATGTACGGCGGCGTGCCGCCATTGCCTGTACGCCTGCTCTCCGGGGAGAAGCGGCGGTTACATATCCAAGGCCGCCGCCGAGGAAATAAGCGGCTTGCTGTGCGAGGGCGGCTGTCGCTCCGTCCACATCGGCGGCGGCGAACCCTTCCTTGACTTTGACGGACTGATTGAACTTGTTCAGACCGTGACAAATGCGGGGATAGTGGTGGAATACGTTGAAACAAATGCATTTTGGGCGACAGACGAGCATCTCGTTGAGCGGCGTCTGGGGACGCTTTCCAGAGCCGGAGCGCGTGCGCTTTGCATCTCGCTCGACCCTTTTCACGCGGAATACGTGCCTGTCAGGATGCCGTTATACCTCGCTGAAATATGCCGCCGCGCAAATTTCGGATATTTCCTTTGGCAGGAAAAATTTCTTCCGGCGCTTTCCAGCATTGATCCCAATAAAACGCACAACCGCGCGGAGCTGGAACGCCTGATTTCCAGCGATTATGTAATCAAAACAGCGCAAAGCTACGGATTGCTCATGGGCGGCCGAGCATTAAATATCGAGGAAGAATATTTGGCGCGTTCGGCACGCGGGCTTGCGGCATCAATGGTAGACGCCCGGCCATGCCGCCGTCTGTTATCGTCCGGTCATTTCCACGTTGATTTGAACGGCATGTTTATCCCGCCGGGCTGTACAGGGATTGCGATTGATCTTAAAGAAGCCGTAAGAGGCATCCCCGACGGTAAATATCCCGTGTTTGAGGCTCTATTATCCGGTGGAACCGTTGAGCTTCTGCGGTACGCGCTGGCACTGGGTTTTGCAGAAAACCCGCAGGGGTATACGTCAAACTGTGCGCTTTGTTTCCATATAAGACACTGGCTCTGTCAGCATGAAGCTTATGTAGAACTGGACTCGGAACATTATGTTGAATCCCTTGAATACTACAGTTGACACAGTTTTACGAGGGTATGCATACCGATATGTATGTGTTTGATTGGCGCTTTACAGAGAAAATTGGCTTCTAACGCAGAAGTGATGCGTGTAAAACCAATTATTGCAAGATATGACATGGCCCGAGTTTTAACGTAGCCAGGACGGTTTTTATCTTCGCAAAGGTATTTTCCCATTTAATGAAGATCTGATCGACCTCCTGGCGCGTTTAAATGAGTCGATTATTCTCGATAGGGTCTAAAATGCTATTGATACAACTGCATAAAATTTGATAAGAAAGCGTCGCTGAAAATTTAGGGTTCAAGAATAAAAAGCCCCATCGGAATTTTTGGCACGGCTGGGTCGAAGAAAAAGTGTTATGGGGTTTTGAAAAGTGTTATGCCCCGAAAATGCCGCATAACGAGAACGGGAGGTCGTAACAAGACCTCCCGTTCTCGTGAAAAAGGCGAGGGGGAAATTTTTGTTTTTGGGAGGGCTAAACGCCCGTGATTAAAGGGTTCATGAGGTTTCACAAGGACGAATTAAAAAGTGTTATGCGGGTTTTTAGGGGCTTCGCGGCGTTTATGAGATCTTGAATTTTTCGAACGCGGCGGCCAGCGTGTGCCAAACTCGAAGGAACGGACACATCTGAAGTGTAAAACGTAAATTAAATTTTTACGAAGTGAAAAACACAAATAAAAAAATTACGATGCGTAAAACGTAAATTAAAAATTTTGCGACGTGCAAAACATAAATTAAAATTTTACGAAGCGAAAAACATCGAATAAAAAATTATGACATACAAAACGTATTTGAAAAATTACGTTGCGCAAAACTCAAATAAAAAAATTACGATACACAAATCATAATTAAAAGCTTAATGAAGAGCAAAACGCAAATTACATTTTTATTAAGCGCAAGACGTAAAAAATTTATGTGTGTGAAACGCAAATTAAAATTACGAAGTGTTTCCGCTGAGCCAGACTGGTCTAACGGCTCTCGTTAGCTGTTGGCCGCTGCCCTTGTGCTGCAGGTTTCCAAGAAAAAAAGCCCCTTCGGGGTTTTAGATGTACGGTATACGAAAATGTTATGGAGTGAAAAATAGGGCATAACGAGAACGGGCAATTATAACTCAATTGCCCGTTCTCGTTAAAAAAGTCGAAGGGGAGATTTTGGTTTTAGTAGGCAAAACACCAGTGATTATAGGCTTCGTGAGGTTTCTGCAAAATTGATTTTAAAAGTGTTATGCGGTTTTTTAGGAGTTTTGCGGCGTTTTGAAGTGTGTCTAATTGACGCTTTGGCGACGGAATCACCCGGTACGGTAATGAAGATTATTTTTGTCGAAGGCTGCTTGGCGGCTATTTTTACGCGGCACTTTCTTATTGTCAGTCATCAAGCTTTTTCTGCCTCCATTACGTTACATCTCTTTCGCGGCTTCGTTGCGAGTCATTTATCATCATAATGCCGCTGATTTGGGTTTTTTCTCCTTATAAGCACGTTCGAAATTCTCTCTCCTTGAATTGATGGCGGCTACGAAGGGATTCGTCAGATCGGCGCTGGGGCCGTATACCGCGCTCAAAAAAGTTATGATATGGCTCGTGCCATTGTCCCTATCGTCATTTAATAGTTTTTGAAACATCCTGAAATATTCTCGTTCTATAAAACGTTCTCCCCTGAGTCTAAGCACGTCTTTTTTTAAGAATCTTATCTGCGCTTCCAATCTTTCGAGCATAACCTTTTCCATCTTTGTAGTCCTCCTTTTGATTTCTATTCATAGAACAGCGAGTCATCGCATAAGCCTCCACTCGTTTTTTATTCTACCGCGTGGCCTTCAGTTATGTTTTCTGTATCGCTTTGATTTGTCCGATGGTGGCCTGTACATATTTTGATTTCTCTGCGATTTCATCAAGCTCGACTCGTTTGAATTGATCGAAAAACCCGCCATTTTACTTAAAATACGGTCCTCATCCAGGTTTAAAATTTCGTCTAGCTTATCCAAAGCGATGGGCGCAGTCCAAGAGCGAGGACACGCTACCGAGAGCAGAAGGTTCAAGCAAATACGCCGGATTTGAAACATGGAACGGAAACCCTCTTAACCGGGCAAGGAGGATAAGCAATCAGGAGGAGATCTCATCGTGAAAGCTGATTTACATGCCCACTCCACCATTTCCGACGGTAGCGACGCAATCGGGCGGTTAATTGATATAGCCAAGAAAAAAGAGCTTGAAGCTATTGCCATTACCGATCACGATACCCTATCCCATATGGAGCAAATTCCCACCGGTGCGGGCATACAAGTTATTGCTGGCGTTGAAATAACAGCGATTCACCGCGAAACGAATACCCGAGCGCATGTGTTGGGGTATAACATTCAAAAGCCGGAATTCATAACCGCGCTCACGCAACCACTTTTGGAAGCACGCAACAAGAATTCCGAAAAGCAGGCAGCCATATTAATGCAGATCGGTTTTCGGATTGATATGGATAAACTTCCGAGGGCCGATGGAAAGTATTTGTATAAACAGCATATTATGGACTGGCTTGTTACAACCGGGCAAGTACCAGATATGTTCGGCGATTTCTATCAAAAGACCTTTAAGCAAGGCGGTATCTGCGCCTTTGATATTGAATATGCAGATGTTTTCGAGGCGGTAAGAGCGATAAAAGACGCGGGTGGAAAGGCAGTACTTGCCCACCCGGGGCAGCAGCAGAATTTCCGGCTAATACCGGAACTTGCAAAAGCAGGACTCGACGGGCTGGAATTGAACCACTACGCACACAGCGAAAAAGATAAGGAGACGATACGCAGGCATGCCGAAAGGTACGGCTTGTTTTTAACGGGCGGCAGCGATTATCACGGAAAATATCAACCACATCACTCTGCCGTCGGCGATTTTTTGTCAGAAGAAAGCGGCGTAAGGGCGGTATGTTAGGCGTCGAGCTTCCAAGTGAATATTTATTAAGATTCAGCTGCGACGCCTTATCTGCATTCTTTTATTTTCTATTGTCATCACTTCCTTTTGCCGCCCGATATGCAAAACGAAAGACCGAACATGTTACTGTCTCTTATATCTTCGTCTTTTGGCCCTATTTCTAGGGGATAGGGCCTTATTAAATTCTACCCTGATTTTTTTGTCTTCGAATTCGTAAATGACAGATTCCTTATATAGATCCGATTCAACTAAAGCTTTGCCAATTATTGCCTCATTAACCCATGAAAAGAATGATTCCACTTTTTCTTTGGGGACGACCTCTTTAAGGGCGGCTTGCGTCCAATAATCAGACATTTTGATCACCATCTGTAAAGCTTGTAAAGCATCATTTCCTGACAGGTGATCTCCATAAAGAAGCCTGTACGCCCAAGATTTTGCCTTGATGGACAGGTGTGAAAGAGAAATTTTTTCAGCTATCAGACTTATGATCAAAAATAAACCGAAAGTAGCGCCTCTTTGCGAAAACGAGTAATTCCCCTTTTCCTCATTTGCCTTGATTTTTGTTGCTGCTGCTTCTTCTATTAGTTTCATCAGTCTCCTTTGTAACTCTTGAACCAAGGTTTCCTTGGGCCAAAGAACCATATCCAAAATAAAATCTAATTGAATTCGCTGATCTGGTGCTATTTGAGCCGCCAGAGCCTGAATTATCGCAGGATTTAAAAAATCTTTTTCCAACATGAGCGCAACCCTCGCTTCTTTATGTTCTGCTTCTTCTGCTGATGTTTCGGCGATTTTAATCAAGGCGTTCAATTTAAGTATTCCATTATCCACATTCTCCGTTGATTCTTGGGTTGAGGCTATATCAGACTCCGAGGGCGCTTCATTGCTTCTATGCCCCGAACCTGCACAGTCAGTATTATTAAAACCAAGAAATTTCATGCTCCCGCTCTCCTGCAATGCTTTTTGTTTATCTACCGTGGATAGTGTGTTCTCGATCATTTTGATCTCCTCCTTGTTTTCTTACGGAGGCAGGGAATAATCCCGCCTCTGGCTAACATGTGACACGCCACGCTCGTTATTCAATTGTCATCGGGTGAGAGGCTACTTAAAATCATTCCTCTTCTCGCTCCTGCGGATACCACCACTTGCCTTCACCTATATGGTCACCCAGTCATCACGATCTTCGGCGCTGTAAAATACGTGGACTTGCCAGCAGGGTGCGTCCCATACATAATCCAGCCCCATATAGCTGTACGCAGCGAAAAAAAGCTCACTTTCCTTGGTTTTCATCTTCTTTCCTCCTCGAAGTAGTTTTTGCTACATATTAAATACTATTTCGATACACTTGTATAATATATACTCATTTAATAATACTGGGATGTTGTGAATACGACAGGGGCAAAAATACCGATCAATTCAAAAATTGCGTTCATTGTTTTTCTGTTTATTAAACCAGTGTTTTTATTCTTGTTGCATGCAGCGCATAGGTTGTCTTTAGCTTCAAATATCCCTGATACGATATAATGCGAGGAGTGGCGAATTCCCAAGGAGTACATTAAAACTGAAAATGCGGAAAATAATACACATTGACATGGATGCTTTCTATGCCTCAATCGAGCAGCGAGATCATCCTGAATACAGGGACAAGCCTCTGGCTGTGGGATATGCCGCCGAACGGGGCGTTGTGGCTGCCGCCAGCTATGAAGCACGTAAATTCGGCGTTCATTCGGCTATGCCATCGCTGACCGCTCTGGCAAAATGCCCTCAAATCATCTTCGTTCCAGCGCGCTTTGACGTTTACCGTGATGTTTCTCAGCAAATACGAAATATTTTCCTTGAGTACACAGACCTTGTGGAACCGCTCTCTTTGGACGAAGCATATCTGGATGTGACGACCAACAAGCCTGGCATAGTTTCGGCAACGCTCATCGCACAAGAGATAAAGAAAAAAATCAGGGAAACGACGGGATTGATCGCTTCTGTAGGTATATCCGTTAACAAATTTCTTGCCAAGATTGCGTCGGATTGGAAGAAGCCGGACGGTCTTTTCGTCATCTTGCCGGAAGAAGTGGAATTATTTGTCGAAGAACTGAGAATTGAGCAATTCTGGGGCGTTGGCAGAGCGACGGCAGCTCAAATGCACGAGCTCGGTATCCACACTGGACGCGACTTGAAACAGTTCGATGAAGATACGCTGGTTCGCATTTTCGGGAAGGCCGGGCATATCTATTATCAAAACGCCAGAGGCATCGACAATCGTGAGGTCGTTCCCGACAGAATGCGAAAATCCCTCGGCGCGGAAGAAACCTTCATGGCCGACATCGACAACAAAGCAGAATTGGAGGAAAAGCTGCGGAAAATTGCGGACGAAGTATGGCGGCGCACGTCCAAGAGGGAATTTTACGGTCGCACGGTGACGCTCAAGGTCAAATATGCCGACTTCAGAGAAGTATCGAAACGGAGAACGCGTTCAAAGCCGGTGGAAGATTTTTATACGTTCTGGAGCGTAGCTCTTGATCTGTTGGCATTCGTGGAATATGGCAAACAAAAAAAGATTCGCCTGATGGGCCTTGCCGTCAGCAACGCGAGGGAAACGAGCGAAATGGAAGATATGCAGTTGAAGCTGGATTTCGGTGAGGCGGATGGAGTTTGATTCGGAAAGGTTCGGAAGCAGGGAGCAAAAGCCTGTGTCTTATTACAATCGTTGCTATCCGTCACGATCATGTCTCGGTTTTTGATACAGACAACCTCTTTCCGCCTCTCAAAAAAATCACAATATCTTCCTGCAACTCCGGCAAACGCATAGGTTTTTCTTGCAATTCGGACACGGCTATATATCCTTCTTTCGGTTCGGGTAAAGCTGGAAGCGTTTCCTTGTTTTGTCCCTGTTTGATTTTTATGTTGTTTCGCTCGAAGAAAAACACCACGTTTTGTATTTTTACCGCGCCCATATGCACGGCGTCTTTATAGTTTGAATTAGATTTCATCAAGTTAAGGTGGACTTCTTTTGTCGCTTTGTTCCTCGCTGCCCTGAATTGTTTGAGCGTCAGAGTTCCTTTGAGTTTGTCGCAAGTATAGCAGGCCGGAAGCATTTCGTTGATGTCGTCGTGGGCGGTGGAGGACATGGGATTGCGGAAAGTCACTGTCATTTTTTCGATTACGTCGATAAATCCTCCGCAATAGGCACAGCGGCCGCCTGTCTTGTCGTAAATCATCTGCTGCTTCATTTTCTTTTCGTCTTCGGTTCCCGTTATTAATTCCCTGCCGAACCATTCAAAGAAAAATAATACTTGGCATTCGGAGTTCAGGAAGCGAAACCTCATGGCGTATGTATGCTTGTCGCTGCTTTCCGATTCGGCACTATACCGCTGTATTTTCCCCCTGAACTGTTCAACGGTTAAGGCTCCTTTTTCCTGGTTGCAGGTCAAGCAAGCCGGTAGCATGTTGTTAACGTCGTTTCCCCCTTCGAGGGAAAGGGGAACGATGTGGTCAATCGTCATTTTTTTAAGCTTGCCGAGTTCGGCTCCGCAGTAAGCGCAATGTCCGTACGTTTTTTCGTAGACGATTTTTCTTTTGCCTTGTACTTGCCCTTTCTTATTTTTCAGGAATTCTTCGTGCGTCAAATTCCCCTTCTTTTTATTGCAGTTGCGGCAGGCAGGGAGCTTATTTTGTACTCCATCGCTTCCTCCACGGGAAAAAGGGATAACACAAGTTGCTTTCATGCTTTCAATCGTAAGTTTTACTCCGCAGTAAGCGCAGAGTCCGTTGGTTTTGTTGAATATTTTTTGCCTTTTGTTTTTCTTTGACGCCAGATTCTCTTTTCTTTCTTGAACCTCGTTTTTTCTGAGCTTTTTCAAAAACGTAATTGCCGTTGATATCAGTCTTAACAAAACTAACCCTCCGCCTCAGACTCGGACGTTCCTACCGCCTCCGTGGATAAGACTTCAAGTATTCCTATATTTTCAAACGTCTGCGACAGCCGCATATCAAGCCCGGTGTTTCTTTTTATAACGTCTGAGTTACGCACCGCACAAGCAATAGCTTTTTTAGAGCCGACCAAAATGAGAACTTTTTTTGCTCTCGTTATTCCTGTATACAAAAGATTTCGTTGCAGCATCACGTAAAACTGCATTGTAAGCGGTATGATGACAATTGGGTATTCCGACCCCTGCGATTTGTGAATGGTTATCGCGTAACTCAATATCAGTTCGTCAAGCTCGGATACATCATATTCCACTTCGTTGTTGTCGAAATCTGCATATATGTTTTTGCTGTCCATATTAATCGACTTAATAATCCCTATATCTCCGTTGAATACATTTTTATCATAGTCATTTTTTATCTGCATGACTTTGTCTCCCGGTCGATACTCCGTGCCGCCGCGTTTCAACGAAGCTGTGTTTGGGTTTAGCGCAGCCTGTAGAACCATGTTCATATTAACCGCACCGTTTTCGCTTCGACTCATTGGGCATAAAACCTGAATATCGCTGATGGGATTAACGCCATAATGCTTTGGAAGCCTTGTTTTACAAAGCTCCACGATGGTTTGAGGTATGGCGTTGTTGTCATTCTGCTCAATAAAGAAAAAATCTGATTTTTTCCCGTTGTTTAATGACGGGAACCTGCCTTTGTTTATTAAATGAGCATTCTTGATTATATCGCTGCTCTGCGCCTGTCTGAATATCGTATTCAATTTGACAACAGGAACAACGCTCGATGAAATAATATCCGATAAAACATTTCCGGGACCAACGGACGGCAGTTGGTCGATATCCCCAACCAGCACAATCTTCATTTCGTTTGGAACGGCTTTCAAAAGGCTGTTCATAAGTACAATATCAATCATAGAGCATTCATCGACAATCAATACGTCCCCGCTGATAGGGTTATCCCCGTCATGCTCGTAACCGTTTGGCGGTTTGTAACCGAGCAGCCTGTGTATCGTTTTTGCCTCGAAACCGCAAGTCTCGCTCATACGCTTCGCGGCGCGCCCGGTCGGCGCAGCCAACACTATATCAAGTCTAAAGTGCCTGAGCAAAGAAATGATGCCTAAAATCGTCGTTGTTTTTCCAGTGCCGGGACCGCCGGTGATTACAAGAATTTTTGACAGCAACGATTGTTTTATTGCTGCTTTTTGCACATCGCTGTAATCTATAGTTGATTCTCGCGATAGCCGCGCCTGTGTTTTTCCCATAAGAGCGTCGATATAATCATCTATTCCTTGCGGTATCCTTGGAGCCGACGCGATTTGAATGTCACGCAATCTTGACGCGACACCGACTTCGCTGTAATACAGCGGTGGGATATATAAAGCGTCGGGTTCGTCGTAGATGATGTCCTCAGCATGTATCATGGTGTCGATAGTCTCAGCTATCCGATTTGGGGAAATATCGAGCAGTTCAACAGCGGTAGAAATAAGCTGCTCCCTTGTCGCGTAACAATGCCCGTTATTTGAAAGTTCATTTAGAGTGTACAGAATCCCGCCCCGGCATCTGACATAGCACTCCTTGTCAAAGCCAAGTTTTGTAGCGATTTTATCTGCCGTCTGAAAACCAATGCCCCATATATCGTCAGCAAGTTTGTACGGGTTATCCCTAACTGTTTCTATGCATTTGTCACTGTACGTTTTATATATCCTTACGGCATATGCAGTGCTAACGCCATGCTCCGTCAGGAATAGCATAAGGTTCTTGATTTCCTTTTGTTCACCCCATGCCCTCTTTATCATTTCGACGCGTTTTTCGCCGATCCCGTTCACTTTGATAAGCTCGTCGGGGTTCTCTTCAATGATTTGCAACGTGCCCGCGCCAAACTGCTCCACGACTCTCTTGGCGTAGACAGGCCCAATACCTTTAATCAAGCCGCTCCCTAAATATTTTTCGATACCATAAACCGTGGCAGGCAGGGTTTCTTTCCAATTTACAGCATTGAATTGTTTTCCGTATTTGTTATCGACCTTCCACTCTCCGCGAACAGACAAAACAGAACCAACATTAACGCTTGCCATACTGCCGACAACCGTAACGAGGTCAGTGAATCCCTTCACCCTTACTTTGATAACGGAGTAGCCGTTATCTTCGTTTTGGTATGTTATACGCTCTACAATACAGCGCAAAAAATCCATAATCCGCTTCCTGTATGACTACATTTTGATTACGTAATTGAAGATAATGCCTATATACAGCTTACAAATTTTTATATTTTTTACCAATATAAAATACATATCCATAGTACTGTTTATATTTTGAGTACAGCGCCACTTCGTAATTCGAGCTTTCAATATAAGCCTCTACGGTTTTATTTCCGGCATATCTTTCCAAAAGCGATTTTTCTGCTACTTGTCGCGGATTGAAATAATTATCCGTCCAACATTTTTCAGGCAGTGTAAATGCAGCAACAAAACTATAACCGGATTTTTGCATTATTGAAATATTATTTCCTATTGTATCTAACCCGCTACCGGCATCAATCCAAAATTTTTCGATTTCAGCGGGGCATTCGTCAGTAAACCATGAGGGGCATGTTACGGCAATATGTCCATTTTCTTTGAGAAATGCATTCCAATAAGTTAATACTTTTTCAAAACCTTTTTCAAGACCTATACTGTCTATAGCTCCTTCTGACCAAATAAGGTCAAATTCCTCTTTTGGAAAAGAAAGATCCTCCATTGAACCAACAATTCCATTCACTCTTTCTTGGAGATTCAGTTTTTTGGCATTATCGTTAAGAATATTTATAAAATCGGGGATCTGATCTACGCCGGTAATATTTCCAGTAATATTTTGAGCGAGAATCATTGTTTGCCCACCAGTTCCACAGCCTAAATCTGCTACCCGTGAAATTTCATTAAGGTTATCCAGAAAATTCAGTGCCTTAATAGTCATTTCTGGGCTACCAGGCCCCTGCCGTTCCAACCCCACATGAGTTTCAATAATTAAATCAATCATAGACAGTTCATTTTCCATTTTAACCCCCAACCTCCGGCAGTCCTTCAACCATCCGCACCGTTTCCAGGCTCACGGTAATCACCAAGAGCAACAAATCCAAAATATACCGTGGCTTGTCGCACTCCGAGAAGGGTTGGGAGCAGTATTTTTTGTGGATATCCTGGAAATTTTTTACTGGCATGTCGGGCATACCCTTCGCCTACACTTTCAATGGATTTTCATTTACTGACATGATTATAAACCTAATAAAAAGCAAAGAACGAAAGGCAATCGGAGCACTGGGCTGCAGGTTTCCCCCAGCGGGGACAGGCGCGAAGCGACAAGCCTTGCTGACAGCAGCACCGTCTCAGCCCGTATCCTCAACAGGATTATGTTTTCCTTGACAAGCAGGCTTCGATGAGCAAACATAACTGTCAGGTTTTATAACTTAAGCAGAGGTCATGCATGGTATATAACAATTTGCATAAATGGGGATTATCAGCTAAATTTGAGCATGAAGCTCAAATTTATGAAGGTTTGTTTCCGGCAAGAGTAACAGAGCAACACCGTAACATTTACAAAGTTGTCTGCGAGGACGGTTTCCAGCAGGCAACCGTTTCTGGAAAATTCATATATACCGCCCATACCGGCTCCGATTTTCCGGCTGTCGGAGACTGGGTGATGGTTTGCTTGGAAAATGACGCGGCAGTCGTTCATTATGTCCTGCCGCGAAAAAGCGTTTTTGGCCGCAGAGCTGTAGGAACATCAACGGAATCACAAATAATCGCGTCGAATGTAGATACGGTTTTCATATGTATGGCGTTGAACGCAGACTACAACCTTAGAAGGCTGGAGCGATACTTGTCTATCGCGTGGGACAGCGGTGCCATTCCGGTTGTTGTGCTTACAAAATCGGATTTATGCGAAAACCTGGAACAAAAACATTCCGAGGTATTGGGAATATCGTTCGGGGCGGATGTGATAGTTTGCTCCAATCTGAAACAGGGCGGCTATGGCGCTGTAATGCAGTACATAAACCAAGGAGAAACAGTTGCGTTCATCGGTTCGTCAGGCGTGGGGAAATCTACTCTCATAAACCACCTGCTTGGTCAGGATGTACTGGCGACGAAAGAGGTTAGAAATGACGGCAAAGGCCGTCATACAACTACCCATCGTCAACTTATGCTGCTGCCAAGCGGCGGTTTGGTTATGGATACTCCCGGTATGCGCGAGCTTGGAACCGTAAGCGCCGATCTTGATAAAACTTTTGCGGATATTGGAATGCTTGCTGAGCAATGTAAATTTAGTGACTGTTCCCACACAACCGAGCCGGGTTGCGCTGTCCGCGCCGCTATAGAGAGTGGTATTTTGGATGGAGCCCGTCTTGGAAACTATAACAAAATTCAAATGGAAGCCGGTTATAGCGGCTTATCGTCAAGACAAATAGAAGAAGAAAAAATCAAGCGGATGTTTGGTGGAAAAGGGGAAATGAAAAAGACTTTGCGCTCGATAAGGGATAAAAATAACCGCCGTTCGATTAAAGGGTATGATTCATGATGATTGACACCAAAAAAGCGGAGGGACGCAGCGCCATATCCCGGCTCCGACAGGCGCATGACAATCTCGATGATGCTCTGTTGGCTTCGTAATAGTTCTGTTTATAGGGTAGCAAGTTTATATTTCCGGGGGTTCGAATGAATATAGCAATAAGGGAATATACTGAGGACGATATGCTTATGATGGTTGATATATGGAACGAAATTGTTGATTCAGGTGTTGCATTTGCCGAAATTGAGGGATTAGGAGAAGATGCAGTCAATTTCTTTGCCAAGCAATCATTTACCGGAGTTGCCGAAAATCATGATACGAGTGAAATACTCGGGCTGTATATTTTGCATCCAAATTACACCGGGCGTTTAGGTCATATTGCAAATGCGAGTTATGCGGTTAAATCTAATGCGAGAGGGCTTCATATAGGTGAAAAATTGGTAAAGCATTGTATTGCAAAAGCTAAGGAATTAGGATTTAAAATTTTGCAATTTAATGCTGTTATTAAAACCAATTGTCGCGCCATCCATCTTTATGAAAAACTCGATTTTATTAAAATTGGAGTTATTCCGAATGGTTTTTTAATGAAAGACGGCACATATGAGGATATCATTCTGTTTTATCGCGCATTATAAGCATACTGTTCGACTTTGTTTCTAAAAAGCACATCAAAAACGGATACTTTTCTGTGTGGGTATCCGTTCTAAGAGTATGATGCCTCGTACCGTGTTGCGATATGCCATCGAGAAAATGTCGCCTGAACGCAAGAAATTGGCGATGGCGAAGTGAATCAATCTAACTTACATGAAAAGGGTAGCGACTTATGGCGATAGATTTCAAAAAAACACAAAAAGCTCTGTACCAACCAGGTATAAAGCCGTCCATAATCGAAGTGCCGGAAATGGTTTTCGTCATGGTCGACGGGCACGGTGACCCTAATACCAGCGAGGCATATCAATCGGCGTTGGAAGTTCTCTATGGCTTGGCTTATGCCGTAAAAATGAGCAAAAATACTGACAATCAGCCGGAAGGATACTATGATTTTGTGGTTCCACCGTTGGAAGGTCTGTGGTCAACGGATACAGGCGTTTTCGAGTCTGGTATAACAGAAAAGAGTGAGTTTCGGTGGACATCCATGATACGTCTGCCGGAATTTGTAACACCGGAGGTATTTGAAGCAGCTAAAATCAGTCTCGCCAAGAAAAAGCCTAACCTTGACTCGTTCGGTGCGCGACTTGAAGCGTTCAGGGAAGGAATTTGCGCTCAGGTTATGCACATCGGCTCCTATGACAGCGAACCGGCGACTATCCTCGCCTTGAAAAAATTTATTGCGGATGCTGGTTACAGGCTTGATCTTTCAGACACTCGCAGGCATCACGAACTGTATTTGAACGACCCGCGCAAAACATCTCCCGATAAGCTGAAGACGATCATTCGCTATCCGATTGTCGAATAATGCTCCGTTGGAGGAACGAATATGAAAGTAGACATTATAACGGAAGTTCACCCTCTAAATAGTAAATCTATTTTTAATACCTTGCATTGCAATAGTTTCTTTGAATGGGTCTAAAATTTGTAGTCACGCACTATAGGCAAAACACTTTACATAGCATGGCGTTAACTGCACATCCTTGAATAAGTAGGCAAGGTCCTTCGCTTTTCGTCGTCTACGAGATTCTTTCTTCGTTGAAGCTACTGGTATTGGCTCGTTCATCGGTCTCAAAAGGCAATGCCCGTATATCTTATTCAAACCATGCAGCAAGCATCTCAGCACCCACCTCAAGCCTATCTGGAAATAACTCAGGCTCCGAAAGCGATGTGGATCGACTTCTTCCCGCTTTCCATCAAGAGTTGCGGATATACCTTCACTCACCGCAACTATCTTAGCTGTCGCGATCACCAACAAAAGACGTTCCAGTTTTTGGGCGTCACGGATACGACTCGCCTCAAGGTCGCATCCTCCGCTCTTTTCGTCACGAAAGCCCTCCTTTATGGGAGAGACCTTTGCGTAGTGTAGGTATAACATTTTGAGACCGACGAACCAAGAAATTTACCAATGTAATATTAGGAGTCCGGTTAATCCACACAATGCTGCTGTCATCTTTTCGATGCGAACAGGCAGGTTTCTTTCGATAAGGATGATATCAGATTATTCTGCTATTGCAAGGGTGTTGCAATAGAAATAAAAAGGGTTTGCGCCAATTCACGCAAACCCTTGGTATTTTTGGAGCGGAAGAAGGGATTTGAACCCTCGACCCCAACCTTGGCAAGGTTAAGTAGTAGTGTTTCTTGTAGAATCTTCCAGAAAATTAACGTCTTATAAATCAGCTAATAGCCATATATTATGCCATTTTTCGCGTTTTGTCTATTGACTCAAGAAAGACCGTTTTTTATAATGTCAGGAGTAAATATGGAGTAAAATCCCCCCAGCCCTTGTGAGGAGGTTTTTTACGTGCAAAGCAAGCTGACACAAACGGTCGTTCAAAACGCTAAACCTGCTGAGAGGTTATACTGGATTCGCGACACCCTCGTCAATGGATTCGTTCTTTCTGTCAGTTATGGAGGGAAGAAAGCCTACTGCGTGGATTACAGGCGTCCCAATGGGAAGCGCGCTACATATAAAATCGGCGACGCTACGCTGTATACTGTCGCTGAAGCACGTGAAGCGGCACAGCAATTTCTTGCTTCTATTGCACGTGGCGAAGACCCAACAACACCTGAAAAGAAATTATTATTCGGAGAATTCATAAAAGATATTTACGAACCTTGGGTTATAGAAAACAGAAAATCTGGTGATTCTACAGCTTATGTCCTCAAATCTAATTTTGGTTTTTTGTTCGACACTCCTCTCGAAGAGATAACAATCGCGCAAATCGAAAAATGGCGAGGCAAAAGAAAGAAAGACGGTTTGAAAGGTTCAAGTATCAACCGTCGAATTACTGCTTTGAACGGAAGTTCACCATCTGAAAAGTGAAATTATTTATAAAGGTACTTTAATCAAGGATTTATAGAAATACGGCACAAGGTATGTAGCTATGTATATTATTTTACTACTTGACAATAATTATGCTTTATGCATAATAGTAGCTATGTATATTACAAGGTCCTCTTGGACGAATCGAGCTGGCAAGACTTACCACTCAATATGGCTTAAAGAATCTTACCGCGAAAACGGCAAGGTCAAATCTCGCTATATACTAAACCTCAAAAATTGGCCCGAGAAGGCCATTAGCGCTCTACAGCTCGCTTTAGACTCCGAAAACAAAAACAGCGCTGCTCACGAAAACAAAGCCGTTGCAGATAAATCCGAGACTATGCAGGTTTGTCCTCAACAAATCTCTCTCGAACAGGGACTTTCCGTCGGCGCACTCTTTACCGTCTTCCAAATCGCCGAACGCCTTGGCATAATTGACGCTCTCGGCAATGATTTCCAAGCCAAACTTGCTTTATGGCAGATTTGCGCCCGCGTCATTGAACAAGGTTCCAGGTTGTCCGCTGTTCGCATGGCAAATCTTCACGCCGCTATCTCCATTCTCCAGTTCAAGCAAGGATTTACTGAAAATGACCTCTATGACAACCTCAAGTGGCTCGCTAAACATCAGCATTCAATCGAAGACAAGCTCTTTACCCAGCGATATCCTAAAAAAGATGCTGCGCCTAATCTTTTCCTTTACGACGTCACCAGCAGCTACCTTGAAGGAGAAAAAAACGA
>Ga0099364_10006155_pt1 | contig 17548 bp, 14 predicted proteins | sample TergutTh196P3_FD_73070 | JGI IMG/M metagenome (GOLD analysis project Ga0099364, IMG submission 73070) | Microcerotermes parvus P3 segment gut microbial communities from Pointe-Noire, Republic of the Congo - Th196 P3 | ecosystem: Host-associated > Arthropoda: Insects > Digestive system > Gut ...
AGGCACCTGTTGTATTAATGGTAGCTGCAAAGACGGGATCTCCGGAGTTTTTATCCACGGGCATGCTCTCCCCTGTAAGCATGGATTCGTCTATGGCACTATGTCCCTCCAGCACAGTTCCGTCCACGGGGATTTTTGTGCCTGGTTTTACCAAAATAACATTTCCCGTTTTTACTTCTTCAATGGGGATTTCCCTTTCCATTCCATCTTCTATAATTATTGCTGTTTTAGGAGCAAGCCCCATAAGTTTTTTAATAGCATCGTTTGTTCTGCCCTTGGACACTGCTTCCAGAGCTTTCCCCAGAAGTACCAGTGCAAAAATTACCCCGGCAGTTTCGTAGTACAATAGATCCACTGCCCCGGGATGACCGTTTATTATGCGCCAGGTATTGTAAATACTGTAAATAATTGCCGAGGATGTCCCTATTGCAATAAGGGAATCCATATTGGGACTCCTCCTTAGAAGAGCCATAAAGCCGATGGTATAAAATTTATATCCAACAAAAATTATAGGGATCGTAAGCACTATCTGCCAGATTGCAAAAACCAGGGGGGAACCCATCATTGTATGGTGAATCTCTGTCCAAAAGGGAAGCCAGGAGAAGGGCAGCATGGGAGCCATGGTTATATAAAACAGGGGAAGTGCAAAAATCAAGGCAATCAGAGCTTTTAATTTTGCAGTCTTTATATCCCTTTGCTTTCTTTCCCAGCTGTCATCAAGCAGAGAATCATCTGAATTTTCCAGCGCCTCATAACCTGCTTTAATAATAGCTTCCTTGATTATATTTATGTCAATATCATCCTGAAATTCCACAAAAAGCTTTTCTGCAGCAAGGTTTACATTCGCCGTACTCACTCCGTCTATTTTCCTTACTGCCCTTTCCACTCTGGCAGAGCAGGCTGCACAGGTCATACCGCCTATGCTGATTGTTTCGCATTGCATGCTTATCTCCTGCTATAGAAAATAACAGAAAATGCAATTAAAATGAATGCAGTATGGACAATAATATTAAAAAGAACAGCCAGGATTTGGCAATAAAAACAGTAAGACTTCATAAGCAATTGACGGCAATAAAAAAAGAAACTGTAATGTCAGCCGAGCTAATCCGCTGCGGTGCCGGGGTGGGAGCAGAGCTAATAAAGTCCGAATATGCCATGGGAAAAAACGATAAACTTTCAAAGGTGTACAAGGCACTCCAAAACTGCATAGAGGCAAGGTACTGGCTGGAACTCCTGAACAAGACAGACTATATTACAGAATTTGAGTTCAACGATACCTATAAATTAACCGACGAACTAGGGAAACAGATTATTGCCATGGTAAAAACCATGAGCGTAAAGCAGGTCTAAGCCAGAGCCTGTTCCAGATCTTCTATAATATCATCAATATGCTCTATTCCTATGGAAAGCCTGATGGAATTAGGTTTAATTCCCTGTTCCAGAAGCTCATTTCCCTTTAACTGCGAATGTGTGGTACTTGCCGGGTGTATAACCAGGGATTTAGCATCTGCCACATTGGCGAGGTGGGAAAAAAGTTTCAGCTTATCAATAAATTTTCCGGCTTCTTCCATCCCGCCCTTTATTTCAAAGGTAAAAATTGAACCTCCGCCCTTTGGGAAGTATTTTTTATAAAGCTTATTATCCGGATGCTTGGGCAGGGAGGGATGGTTTACATTTTCCACTCCAGGGTGTTTATCCAGATAGTCCACCACTTTAAGTGCATTCTCCACATGACGTTCTACCCGCAGCGAAAGGGTTTCCAGCCCCTGGAGGAAAAAGAAGGAGTTAAAGGGGCTTATTGTTGCACCTGTATCGCGTAAGAGGGTAACACGTATCTTTACGATATAGGCAAGCTTTCCCAGAGCTTCTGTAAGCACGAGGTTATGGTAGCTTGGGTTGGGCTTTGATAAGCCGGGGAATTTATCGTTCATCGCCCAGTCAAAGTTCCCCGAGTCTATAATAATGCCGCCCAGGGAAGTCCCATGACCGCCTATAAATTTAGTCGCCGAATGTACAACTACATCAGCTCCGTATTCTATGGGGCGGAGCATGCAGGGAGGGGTGAAGGTACTGTCTACAATGAGGGGGATGCCGTTTTTATGGGCAATGCCGGCAATTGCTTCCAAATCCACTACTGTAGAATTTGGGTTACCCATGGTTTCTATAAAAAGCGCCCTGGTATTTTCGTTAATTGCATTTTCAAAATTTGCAGGATCGCTTCCGTCTACGAAAATTGTATTAATGCCAAAGCCAGGAAATGTATGTGCAAATAAATTGTAGGTGCCGCCGTAAATTCTTTTGTCGGAAATTATATTATGCCCCACAGAAGCAATGTTCTGGACGGCATAGGTAATTGCCGCCGCCCCGGAAGCAAGGGCCAGTGCACCCACTCCTCCCTCTAGTGCTGCCATGCGCTCCTCGAAAACGCCGGATGTAGGGTTCATTAAACGGGTATATATATTACCGCTTTCTTTAAGGGAGAACCTCGCCGCTGCCTGGGCGGCATCCTTAAACACATAGGATGTGGTTGCGTAAATTGGTACTGCTCTGGAACCGGTAGCAGGGTCTGGTTCTTCCTGCCCTGCATGGAGCTGTAATGTTTCAAATCTATATTTCTTTTCCAAAATTTTCCTCCGCTAATTGAGCTGTGATTATTTATTAAAAGCAAAAAACTTTTACAAATCGTACTTTTTAGGATCCAGATTATCACATTCACCCAGCATTTCTTCGGTGAACTTTCCTGTGTCAGAATCCAGACCTTCTACAGTTTCTCCCAAATTCCCAAGCCAGGTTATTTCCTTTTCATCCAGCTTTAATTCGCCGTTTTTATAAGCCTTATCCATCATGGAAAGTGCCAGAGAGGCAGCCTTTTTTGCCCTGGGATAAGACCCTTCTATCTTAACAATTTCTTTGGAAATTTCCAGTACAACATCCGGTCTTAGAACATAAGCCTGGGGGTCGTACTTACTGTCGCTGTCTGCATGAATATCCCTCATTAAAAGGGCAGTGTCATGCCCTCTCTGGCTCGCTGTATTCATTAAACGGCAGTCATAAACAAGCTGTTCAAAGGTAACAGTGGGAGCCATCCCGCCCAAAAGTTTAATGTTCTGGACTGACTCATTACTCCATAAATCGGCAAGACAGATGGAAATATTGCCTATGGGGGAAAGGTGGGCGCAGGCGGCAGACCTTCCCTCCAGGGAAATGGGAGTCCCTGAAATTGCCTTTACATAGACGCCTTCATAGCCGCAGTCCTTGTGGGGACCCACCCCTCCGTTTTCTATGGCAGCAAGACTGCGTACAGCGGATATTACCCTAACGGCAGCAGCAAAGACCTTGGGGATATAATTTCTGTCGGCAAGAACCATGGCGGTATTTGCAAAGCCGCAGGCTGTGTCCCCTGAGGCGATGGTTTTTGTCTTATCTGCTATGGAAGAGATCTCTGTCCATAACTTTGCCATATCTTTTACACCCAGAACAGAAAGTGCAAAAAGGGACTTTGAAATATCGCAGTACATGGTTGCATCATCATGAACTTCCTTACCGCCTACAGATTCTATTGCCAATAATTCTGCACCGGCTGCAGCACAGCCTTCGAAGGTTTTCATAATTGCGTCCCATTGCCTGCCCTGCCACATATGCTCCAGATCGTTTCCTTCGCGGATATCTGTGGGGGTAATTCTTACTGCACCATTAATTCCATGTTTGGCCTCGTAATCTTTTACTATGTCCACTACGGTTTTACAGACATCGATTCCCCATTCGGGGTTTTCTGTCATGGGAGGGAGGGTTTCTATCTCTGCAACAAATCCTTCCACATAAAGGTCTTTTGCCCTCTCACAGATCCCTGTGATGATCTCCTTATAGTTGCGGATTACTTCGCCCATGGTATTTTTATCAATAAGCATGGGAGGAAGGGTGAAGTTTACCTCAGGGTAAAGGGTACCGCCTCCGATTACCATGCCGTTTTTTAATTTTACAGGATAAAGGGATTTACCATAAATAAAATCCGAAAGATTTTCATAAGCAGTTTTGGAAAAGATCTTTTTCGACATATAGAGCCCCTCAAAATTAAGTTAAGGGAATTCTATACCCAAAACCCAAAAAAAACAATTGTTGAACAGAATACACTGAAAGTGATATAATTTAACCACATATTGAAGAAAGGAGTTAAGTTATGGATTTTGTAAAAGATATGTTGGATAAAGCAAAAAAAATGCAGAAAAAACTTGTTTTACCGGAAGGGACAGAGCCAAGGACCATATCTGCTGCCAGGCGGGTTATGGATGAAGGATTGGCAAAAGAGGTATTCCTTTTGGGAAAAGAGGACGAAATAAAAGCCGCTGCCTCTAAGGCAGGAGTTGAACTGGGCGGAATTACATTAATTAATCCTGAAAGCTCTTCGGATCTAAATAAATATGCCAAAGAATTCTTCGAATTAAGAAAACACAGGGGAATGACAGAAGAACAGGCCCTAATAGACATGAAATCCTGCCTGCGCTGGGGAGCCATGATGCTGCACCTGGGTGAAGCCGATGCCTTTGTGGCAGGGGCAGAGAGCACCACTGCCGATGTACTAAGGGCAGGGCTGGCAATAGTGGGTACAGTGCAGGGGTTAAAAACAGCATCCTCCTGCTTTGTAATGCAGCTCCCTGATACCGCCTGGGGTGTGGACGGGGCAATAGTATTTTCCGACTGCGCAGTAGTACCAAACCCCACAGCAGAACAGCTTGCAGAAATTGCAATTTCTGCCGCACAGTCATGCCGCGAGTTCTTGAATACCGATCCTGCCGTAGCCATGCTCTCCTTTTCTACAAAGGGTTCCGGCGGGGAACACGATGATGTAAAAAAAGTATTAAGTGCCCTGGAATTGGTAAAATCCAAAGAGCCTTCATTAATGATAGATGGAGAATTCCAGGCGGATACTGCCCTTATACAATCTGTCAGGGAATCCAAGGCACCGGGATCTGTTATTAAAGGAAAGATTAACACCCTGGTATTCCCCGACCTGGACGCAGGAAATATTGGTTACAAACTGGTTCAGCGTCTTGCCAAAGCTGAGGCATTTGGACCCTTCCTCCAGGGTTTTGCAAAACCGATAAGCGACCTCTCCAGAGGTGCTTCCATTGATGACATAGTAGTAACCAGCGCAGTAACCCTTGCCAGATCCAAATAGCAGAAAATTAAACCTTGCACTTGATGCAGGGAAGAAGGGTGACTATAACAGGGCTATAAAGATCCTCTGGGATATAATGTCCCAGGGTGATGCACCTCCTGAGGCCTGGCTGCTCTTGGGACGCAGTTACCATGCAAAAAAAGAATACTCGCATGCACTGGCAGCTTTTAATGATTATATCCGCTTTAAGCCGGAATCTGACGAAGGTTATTTATTCGCAGGAAGAACATATCTGGTATTGGGTCTGGCATATAAAGCGGTACCCCTTCTAAGAACAGCACTGGAAAAAAACTTTTTAAACAATGCAGAAGAAAAGAAAGTAATACTTGTGCAGAAGCAGGCGGAAATTAAAGCTCTCTTAGGCACTGCATACTTAAAGTCCAGGAATTCCCAGGCGGCAGTGGAGGTCTTGCAGGATGCTGTGGAATCATCCCCGGAAAATAAGAGGATATACCGTGCCTATCTTAATGCCCTCCTTATAAGAGGTGTAAGGTTATGCGGGCAGGGAGATCACGAAGCAGGACTTGAGATGCTCCGTTTTGTAAAAGCCAATGGAGAGGAAACCGGTGTTTCAAACAGTCCCTTTCTCTTGCTGGTTCTGGGGAAGGCCGCCAGGGAAACCGGAAACCTGGAAGAGGCATTGGAAAATTTTACATCCGCTCTGGAGCTGTCAAAAAACCGGAACCTGTTTAAGGGCGGCGGTTTATTCACAGGAGAAGATCCCGGCATCAGATGGTCAAGGGCATCTGTCCTTATAGCACTGGGCAGGAATAATGAAGCCGGCAAAGATATAGAAATAATACGCTCAAAAGATTCCGGGGTGCCGGAACTGCCCTGGAACAATGAACTTGTAAATTTTTACATGGTTCGTTCATTTATGGAGAAAGCACAATGGAAGCGTGCGGCCCTTGCCTGCCGTGACTGGCTGCGTTCCAGGGATGCAGAAGAGCGGCCGATTATTCATGCCCTGTATGCAGAATGCCTGCGTAACTTAAAAAACTATACAGCAGCAAAAAACCATCTGCGGCGTGCTCTGGAAATTGCCCCAAAGGAGCTGGACTTCTGGTATGCACTGGTTCTGGTGTCCTGGGAAGCAGGGGATTATGATACACTAAGGCGGTCGGTAAAATCGGTTTCATCCCTGGGCGGAGACGATGATATAGTTAAACGTTTTTCAGTCCTTTGCAATGTAAAAATATCGGATGATTTACAAAAAAATATCAGTCTCTTACAAGAGGCAATCCGGAGTTTCGGACCGGAACTGGAATTAATGTCTTCCCTTGCAGAGGCTTATTTAAAGGCAGGACTCTTAACAGAGGCGAGAAACTGGTATAAAAAGACAATTTCCGTCTATAAAAACCATGAGGAGAGCTGGCTGGGTGAAATAGCTTCCCTGGAGGCAATTCTCACAGAAAAGAATCCCAGGCAAAAAACTCCAAAAAATGAACTTAAAAATGAACTAAAGAATATTTACAGGGAGTATCTGGGATTCTGGCCGGATAATAAGCATATAAGACGCGATATGGCTCTGTTTCTGGTAAAAACATCAGATTTCAAGGAAGCAATACCGGAACTGGAAAAACTTCTGGTTTTAGAGCCGGGAAATCCCAGTTTAAGAAGGGTTTTGGCATATTCCTACCGTAAAACCCGCCGTTTCAGGGAAGCGGCAAGTTATTTAAACACCCTTTTAAGGGAAAGTCCCAGAGATATAAAGCTTTTACTGGAATATTCAGGCTGTTTGAAAAGAGCAGGGGCAAAAAAATATGCAAATGCCCTCTTGGAAAAGGCACTTGACTGGTTTACTGAGACAGCCAAAAAAAGGCCAAAGGATCCGCGTCCCAGGGAGTGGATTGCAAAAATTAACGAAGAATTGGGTAAAAATGAGGCAGGAAAGAAAAATATACCTAAAAATAAGGTTGCCGTAGAGAAAAATTTATAGTAGACTATATGTATTAGAAATATTGTAAAACAATAGGGGGTTACTATGTCGGTAAAAGCAATGGACTTATTTGATGCATACAATAAAAACGAACTGCCGAAAGATCATGCATATATTATTTCATCTTTTGTGAACACAAATACAGGTTACACCAAGTATGAAGTAATATCATATTCCGGAGTTAAAGCCATATATCCGGAAGGTACTGCTCTTACTTTTCAGTCACAGGGGAAAAAGATGCACATACTTGTTGAACCTTCTTCCTATCCCAAAAAGCCTATAGAACCTTACTTGAGGGATAAGGATGATATGATACCCCTGCGTTTCAGCGAATTGAATGTTATTACTGCAAGAAATCAATCAAAGATCTATATTGCAAAAAAACCAATAGAGTCTTTATCTTCATTCACGGTGACTAAACCTTCTGGTGTAAATGTCTCGTTCGTTTTTTATCAGATGGATGATATGTATGACACAATGAGCAAGTTTTTTGAACAAACATTAAGCCGGGATGCAAAAATCCCTTCAACAGATGCGAAAAAAGTTTCCCAGGAAACTCTTCAGATAATTGAAGAAAAAATGGCTTTTAAAAGCGATTTTAGTTAGAATTAAGGAGAAAAATTATGACAATCAGATTTATCGGCGGATTATGGCGGCGTATTGACGGCAACAATGTCAGGAGTTTTATCTCTTACCAGGAAGCAGTAGACAATAAAACATCCTGGGAAGATATGGAGCCAGTAAGCACCAGTGACGATGTCAAGGATCAAATGGCAACAATAAAGTAATTTGCCTAGCAAAAAAAACCCGGTATTTTCATACCGGGTTTTTTTTGGCTTTTCAGCCCGCAGTTACTTCTAAGCTTGCTGGCTGTCCAGCTCCACCTGTGCTACCGATAGCAGAGCTATGGGTACTGAATAGGGAGAACAGGAAACATAGTTCAATCCCGCTTCCTTGCAGAAACGCACGTTTTCAGGATTTGCTCCGTGTTCACCGCAGAGTCCGCAGACCAGATCCGGCCTTGTCATTCTGCCCCTTGCTGTAGCAATGGCAATAAGTTCTTTAACTCTGGAATCCAGGGTGCTGAAGGGATTCCCATGAACAAGGTCAAACAGGGTATAGTCCGGCATAAAGTTTGTAAAGTCATCCCTGGAAATTCCCAGGGTGGTCTGGGTTAGATCGTTAGTCCCAAAGGAGAAGAAACTGCCGTATTTGGCAATTTCGCCGGCTCCCAGAGCTGCTGCGGGAAGTTCAATCATGGCTCCAATTTTATAATCCAGAGCTGAGCCGCCCTTCTTGCCTTTTTGATCTTTGCCTGTCCCCTCAGATCTTAGCTCATCCTCTATATCAACAATTCCCTTATAGTTTGATCCTTCAATTTTCTTGCCATAGGCAATTAATTTAAGTTCAGAATCGTTCATGATTACGGGAATCATAATTTCAGGATGTACATCTATGCCTTCACCTTTTAATTTATACGCAGCTTCAAAAATAGCCTTTATCTGCATGGCATAAATCTCAGGGTAAGATACTGCAATACGACAGCCCCTGTGTCCCAGCATGGGGTTAAACTCATGGAGGTCGTCTATCCTGGCAAGAATATCCGCCTTACTTGGTTTTTTCTTGCTGCTTTTTTCTATATGTGCCATGTATGCAGTAAGTTCATTTTCGTTATGCGGCATAAATTCATGGAGGGGTGAATCCAGAAGCCTTATTGTAACTTCTTTCCCTGCCATTGTTTTAAGGATGCCGTAAAAATCATCCCTCTGCATCACCTGCAGTTTGGAAAGGATCTTCTTTCTCTCATCTCCTGCAGCAGAAAGAAGCATTTCCCTAAAGAGGTGAATTCTGTCCTCTTTTAGGAACATGTGCTCAGTCCGGCATAGACCTACGCCTTCTGCACCAAAGGTTAATGCTAAAGCTGCTTCCTTGGCAGAGTCTGCATTGCACCTGACATGGAAATCTTTCACAAAGCTCTTACTGAGTGCTATAAAGTCCAAAAGCCCTGAATCCTTGGGATCAGGCTCAATTAATGCCGATTTCCCCAGGTAAATATTTGACTCTCCATGGAAGGGTACATCAAGGGTAATAAAATCACCCTCGGTAAACTGCAGGTCGCCCAGGGTTGCCTTATTTCCCTTAATCTTTAAATCCGGTGCAACCAAAGACACCTTGCCATACTGCCTGGCTACTACAGAGGCATGAGCGGAATAACCGCCTTCCGCACTTAGAACACCTGTACTTACCTCTATGGCCTTTACATCCTCTGCAAAGGAGGATTCCACTACAAGGATGGTTTGGGTATCTTCGTTCTTTTTTAAGGCCTGTTTTCTGCCTTCCAGAAGGGCATTTGTACTAAAATAGGCCCTTCCTATTGCAGCTCCGGGTGCACCGGCAATGCCTCCTCTCCAGGTTTTCAGGTTTTTAACACTGGCAAGATCTATACTGGGATGAAGAATCTCATTAAGCCTGATCGGATCTATGGACTTAACTGCATAGGCCTTATCTACTATCTTGCGCTGTACCAGATCCAGGAGCAGCTTAATATCCGCCTGTGTTGACTTTTGTGCTGCCTGCCTTTGATCAATAAGCCAGAGTTTTCCCCTTTCTATAGTAAAACGTATATGGCGTATTTCCTTGAATTTATCTTCAAGCGCCCAGGCTATGGACTGCAGTTCTTTCAGGAATTTTTCACCCACTTTATTTATGTCCTGACCTTCTGCATCAATCTCATTAAATTTCTGCCTGTAAAATAATCCGTGCAGCTTTTTATCTCCCGTGACTAGATTACGGCTGGCAAAGCCGCCGGAACAGGAATCTTCGCTGTAGTTTCCGTATACCATTGGTGCAATCAATAAGGCTGTATCATTATCATCCTGGTCATCCATTTGAAGCATGCGGGAAATCTCTGTAAGTGCCAAAAGGAGCTGATCCTCGGCATTTTCAAAGAAACCCTTTGGAAAGAATTTTGCATATTCGTCCATATAATGTTCAGGATCTTTATCTATGGGAATCGGCTTTTCTTTTACACCCAGTTCATTGGACGGACCCTGAATATTAAGCATCCTGTCTATAACTTTAAGTGCATTTACTATTTCTTCCTGTTCTTTGGTTTTTGCTTCCAGTTCCTTTATTCTTTCTTCTATTTTCAGCATTCCCCGGATAAGAAAAATTACTTCGTTAGCAGCAAAGTCCTTACCTACCCATTTGGCAAAACCGTTAATGGTTGTCTTTACAAGCCCGAAGTTATGTAAGAGGGGATAAGTTGTAATAGCCAGGTTACTGGAAATTACAATCTTCAGTAATTGAGGATTTTCACTGTCTCCGTATTTTTTCCCGACTATCTTATAGCACTTATCCAGGAGAAGAGCTATATCTTTCCTGATATCTTCAGGTTTCATGTCAGAAGCAATATCTGCATCCAGAATAAAACCCGGTAAAATGGGGAAACCCATTTCGGCAAATTCATTTGCCTCGCGTCCCCTGATACCAAGTTTCTCACTGTTGATTTTTTTTGGAATCACATCTTTCTGGCTAAAAAAATGTATTCTTGCATCCATGTAAATTACCTCCTAACCAAAAAGTTTTAATACAGAGCCCACAGAGCCCCTCAGGAAATCCTCAAACCGGCTGGATGCTCCCTGAATTAAATAGCGCTGCAGCTTGGCTACATCTTTGATCTCACTGCCTGAAACTGCAAACTGGATGGAACTGCCGTGTTTAACCTTCCCCCATTTAAAGAGGGAGTTGATATCAAGTATGCGCTCCCCTTCATAATAAATATATACATTTAATTCAGGGTGCTTTGCATTATAACTGGCTATTATACGTTTCCAGGCTTCCACATTCCCGTTATGGAAAAGTTCATTGGAAACAAGAACCGAATACATCGGAGTCATGTTTACAGGACCCTTGGAAATCGGCTGAGACTGGGTTGTAAGAACGGGAGGTGCAACACGTACATTCCCTTTAGCCTGGGTAGAAGCCTGTTTTTCTACCTTTGATACTTTGGGTGCTTTTGCTGCTTCAGCCTTAGCTTTTGCTACAGGTACAGCCTTAGGCTTACTTGCCGCTTTTACAGTAAAGTTTCCTCTGAGAATATCAGGCGGTGCCTTGCTTTTTTTTCCATTAAAAAAACCGATTGCAATTTCTGCAGCTTTAAGGCAGTTATCATCTGCCGGTGTGCTGCCCTTGCCCGCATAAATTACCAAAAGTTCCCTTCTTTTCAAAATCCCAAAGTTTTCCAGCTCTTCAGAAACTTTTGGATTTGCAATTAAAAGTCCCAGTTCAGGATGGTGGTATGCGGCTACCAGATCAACCCCCTTCCAGGTTTCAAATTCCTTTGCCAGAGCCGGAAAATCTGCAATAGGGGTATCTAAATTTGCAGATACAGTTTTATATCCCAGTTTATCTACCAGAAGCATCCGTAAGAGGAGGCTTCCGCGCGGTCCCGACAGGTTAACATCACCTCTTTCAAATAATAAATCTCCAAGATTTCCGGAGCTTAATTTATCAGATATATCAACTGTTTTTGTAATATGCCTCACAGCGGAGTTAAAGCCGGCCCTGGTAGCCAACACCTCCAGGTTTATAGTCTCTATGCTCATCTTGGCCTCCATAGGTTAATAAAAACGCCCCCATAAGGGGGCGTTTCGGTTTTACCGTAAATTAACTAAACTTCCTTCATACCACCGGCATTAGCATTCCTCGACCTGGGTGTATTTGATCTGGGAGTAGCTGCTCCTGTTGCTGCAGGACGCGGTGCTGCAATGGCAGGTGTAGCATCGGCAGCAGCATCATCATCACCGGAATTTAACATATCCAGGTATGAATTTGCAGGTCCGCTTCTGGCACCTGTATCATCGGAAGAAGCAAAGGACTGCGCGAGATCTTCGCGTACAGTTGAGCGTCTTCTGGAGAAGGATGCAAATGCTGCATCAGAGAATCCCTTGGAAACACCATGGAGGAATTCGTTAAGAACGTTTGCCATGGCATCGAGGGTCGCTTTCTTCCTCTTAATGGAGGTAATATCTACGTCAAGAAGTATACCAGGCTGCAGGTGGTAGGGGTTAATCATGTATTCAAACCTGTAATACTCTTTTTCCAGGAAGTTAAGCCTGTCTTCCATTACCCTTCTTTCGATAGGATAAAGGTAATCGTACATGGCTTTCATTCTGTTGCGCATGAGGATGATCCTCTGGCGAATTCTGTCTTTTTCGTAGACATAGGTGCGGTTTGATCTTTCTACTTCGGTTTCATTTACGCTTACGAAGGAAATCTCATCCCAGACTTTGGCGATGTTTTCATAAAGAGGTTCGCCGGTTTTGTCTTTGATAATTTTCTTGATTCTGGGTGCATTCTTCCTGGCCAGATCCTGGAAATCATTGACTTTGAATGATTTTTTGGAGTCCTGGTAGATAACTTCGAGCAGGTCCCAGAGGTGCTGAATTTCGATTTCAAAACTCTTAATCTGCACATCATAAGCCTTGCGGTCTTCAATGAGCTGAGCATTGTCGAAGTAGCGGAGTTTAACCTGATAGCGCTCGTCGGGAAGATTTGCAATGTCAGTATCTTCGTACTCACGAATAAGAACTTCCCTGGCATTTTTAAGGTTCTCAATATACTGGTATCCCATTCTTGAGGTATCAAGGATGGAGGTAATTGAGTTGATGGCAGTATTGAAACCCCTGTTGCGGATATTTTCAATGTCTACTATCTTCTTGATATTTTCCCTTAAGTTCATCTGGTCAAAGGTATCAGGATCAATTTCTGCCCTGAGGCCGTCGATTTTTTCCAGGAGAGCTTTTGCTACATAGGTATAGCGTTTTGAATCCGGATTTTCAACATCATCATCAGTGAGGTTCGGAACCTGACCGAGCTTGTTGAAAATAATTTCACTGTCAGTGAGTTCTTCCAGACCCTGATCCATACGCTCATCTTTAAGAAGCTCGATGGCACGATCGATTGAATCTACAATGTTCTTGCTGAGTATATCTTTAATCAGATATTCAACAGTCACCTGGTAATGGAAGATGGGGCTGATCAGTTCAGAGTCCAAAATGTTTACAGAGAGTTTAACATCTGTTACGGTTTTGGGTTTTACCTGATTGTCTTTAAACGCACACTTGACGATCGAGTATGCATTCTCGCCTCTTACGAAAGCACCAGTATCGGTCTTCTGCCTGAGGATGCTATTCGTATGAGTTTCGAGTTCATTGACTCCCCTCTGAATATGACCCTGAAGGTGCCCATACATGTTTACAATTGATTTCTCAATTTCACCGGTGTTGAACTTGTCGGCTCCGCCTACTGCATCCAGAAGATCAGCGATCTCTTTAGGTGTGTAGCGGGCAAGAACTTTTGTTTCTTCCTTGTCGATGAAATTTCTAACCTTCTTAACCATCTCATCTTCACTGGTAACCATGTACCTATTGAACATGTTTTGGAAATTCTGGTTGAAATAATTGTACAGCTTCTCCTTAAGGCCGCCCATTACATCCAGGCGTTCGAGAACGTCCTTTGGAAGCTTGGCAGTTAAGTGGTGAATAACCTTATTGGTTTCCTCTTCCAGAAGCTGATTTACTTCTGCCTGTTGATCCCGGTATTCCTGCGCCAGTGAATTCCGCGAACCTACAGCACTTGGTTTTTCCGGATGAAATACATTCGGACTTTTTGGCAGGTCTATAGCAGCCATATCCTTTGACTCCTTTCAAAAAAAATTTTTCTTAAAAAACACAAGTATTCCTTGTTCTATTTTTAATTGTAACAATATTTTGGGGGAAATGTAAAGCCTTTTTTGGTTTATTATTGCCTAAAACAAAAAAAATATGTTAAAATGTCAACATGGGAGTACAATACGGGAGCAAAAAATTGAAAAAAATCCTTTTTACCCTTTTTATGGGCTTAATTATTTTACCTCTGGCAGCACAAAATACAAGAAACCTGCCACTGGATCTCAATATTATTATTGATGATTCTTCGGCTTTCAGGGAATCCGGACAGGAGGCCATAGACTGGCTGAACAGGCAGTTCCTGGAACAGGTGCTTCTGGACGGTGATCGCATTACAGTCTGGGCTGCCGGCAGCAGGGTTGAACAAATTTATTCAGGAACCGTTACGGGTTCAGGAAACGAAGCGGCGGAACTTGGCAGCAGGTTAAGCTCCCTTGGCATGGCAGGAGCCCAGGCGGATTTTGCGGGAGCATTAAGAGAAGTTTCACAGAGGCTTTCGCAGCCAACACAGGGCAGGCTTTCTGTAACCATGCTGATCAGTGCTTCAGCTTCCAGCCTGGAACCTCTTCTGGGCGGAAGCAGCCGGGGGCTCCTGCGCTGGTCACGTTCTCTCAGGTACCAGGGCTGGCAGGTTATTGTCCTGGATCCCAATCTGGGTCCGAGGGTTCAGAGTGCTGCACTCTCTTACATGAACTCCCGCAGATAAAAACGCCGATAATAAATTTAAGATGAATAAAAATTTTTTTAAGATCCTTACCCCTGTCGTTTTCGTAATAACTGCAGTGGGAATTTTAATCTACTATATTTCCCCTGCTGCATTGGACAGGGTTGTTGAAGCAGAGGTATGGCAGCCCAGGATAATAATTCCACAGTACATGGATCTTGCATTTTTCGGCGATGATTTTATGGCAGAGAGGATGCTGCGGGAAGAAAGCATAAATGCCAGGGTTCCGATGAACGACGGCGAAATCATAATTACAATTTTCAATGCAAATTTTGACGGACTCATGGACACGCAGTTTATTGCCTTCAGAAACCTTTTGGAAATAGACAGCCCTGTTTACCTTTCATACATAGATTACGATTACGATACCATGAGCTACAAGAGAGTATGGACAGAAAGAACAGCAGCCTACAGTCCGGGGACAGTGAACCTCTTTATAATGGATCTATTGGGTGACCGCAGTAATTCAATTTTACTTTCAGGGCTTAATAATCAGGGGGAACATACACTTACAATTTTTAACATGAACAGCACTCCTCTTTCCGGTGAAGCCCTCTTTTCAAAAATCGCAGAAATCAAAATTGACGGGACAATTGTTGTCAGGGAGCTGGAACGTTCCCAGGCTTATAATATGGGACTGGCCCAGGAACAGAGCTTTAATATATCGGCCTTTGGAAGAGACCCCTATTCTGAAAATATCCTGGACCAAATAGAAACTGTTTTTAGCTTTAATAACCAGACAAAATTTTATGAAGAAATAAGCAGTACCCGAATACCAGGTGCCCAGGTAGAGCAGAGGCAGGTAAGGGAATTATTGGGAAATTTAAGGGCCTTTGAAAATTTTATTTCAGGGCTCTGGCATTTTATAACAGCTGATGGAAGCATAAACAGAAACCAGTATGTTTATTTTGATACAGCAACCAGGGAAATCATCTTCTCTGATGAAGAAACCCAGCAGGTTTTCAGATGGCAAAACTCCTCTGTAACCCGGTATGGTCTTTATATTTCCACCCAAAATATCTCAATTTCTACCCTGAGAAGGGCTGTTGATATAGAACTTGAATCCCTGGAAAGTATTAGAATCAGGGTTTTTGAGGATCTGCATCTGCGCCCGCAGCTTCCGGCAAGCACAATTTGGGACGGTTCATATATAAAAGCTTCCCCTCCCGAAAATCAGGTTCAAAATATCGGAATTATGGATAATGCCTTTATAACAGCCTCTTATGACAGCACCTTTGGAAGAATGCAGTTTTTCCCGGATGGAAATGTAAATTTAACAACAAATGGGACTCTAAGACAGGGAACATACACCTTTTTCCGTTTAAACGAAGAGAATGCCGGGGGTTTATTTCTGGAACTGCGTCTTCCCGAATCCAGGGAAACTTACTCGGTTACAGGAGAACATCCGGGAAATCTGAGCCTCTCCAGGGTGAGAATCGGGGCAAACGGCATAGAAAGATCCAATGAAATACCGGTTTTACTTACTCTGGCAAGCGATTAATAAGAATTTATAATTACCTGACAGGAAAGGACTCAAAGCCGGCATCTCTTAACTGCCTTATAAGAGCATTCTCGTTTCCCATAACATAAACCCCAACTGCCCAGCGATTATCTCCATTTTGCTGTCTTTGCAAAGTGACAGGTTCAAAACCTGCCCTTCTGAGATTTGCTGCCATAATGCCTGCATTGTCTTCACGGCTGTAAAGCCCGGTCTGCAGAAAAACCCGGTTTGTAACGGCTTCACCCATGGAAAGAGATCCTCCTGCCGGAGGAGCAGCCGTCTGGGAAATTGTACCAAAAGCGCTGTTCTCCCGCCCGGGAAAGAGTACCCAAAATGGGGTGGTGTTTAATTGTATACTATTGCTAACTATTCTCGCCTCAGGGCTTTGGGGAAATTCCCTGATTATCCTGGTCTGCCATTCCCTGTCACGGTTTATCATCCACAGAGTATAGTAAATGCTGCTTCTATAATTTCTGAAATCCGGATCTTCTGCCAGAGCTGCCAAAGCTCTCGAATTTCCGGTACGGAACGCTTCCAGCTGTGCGGCATAGTACCTGCCCTGAATAAAAAGCTCGGAATCCCTGTTTCCGGATAAAAGTGCTGTAAAAGAAAGAGCGGCTCTTTCAAACTCTCCCTGGGAAATAAGGAGCTTTCCCTGTTCCAGGAGAGCCTGCCCGTCATTCGGCGATATTAAGAGAGCTCTTTCATAGGCAGAAAGTGCTGCTTCTGCATCACCTGAAAGCATATAGAGTCTTGCGAGGTTCATAAGAGCATTAAACCTCTCCTGAGAATTTTGCAGGGAGGTATTTCGTTCAAGCCTGGCTATTTCATTAATCAAAGACACCGGTGCCGCATCCAGCAACCCGGCTGTAAGAACATAGAGAAAAAATATATAAACAAAAACCCTCTTACACACTAATTTCCTGCTTTAGCCACCATGGATGGTGGTGTTAAAATGCCTGGTGGAGTTTTGTCTATGACAAAACTCCGAACTAAAAAATCAGCAAGGACGCTGATTTTTTAGTCGATGCCATACTGGCTGTCTTCTTTCTTTATCTGGTCATTATGCCCCTCACCGATATACTTCCCGGAGGAGGAGGATGTATTTCTGCCGAACCTCTTACTGATCCTCTTTTTTTTGCTGTTCTTTTCCTGGATTACCGGGATTCCGGTTTCCTGTTTTTTTTTCCTGGATCGGAGAAAAAAGAGGGGTAAGGCAAACAGCATCCCCAGGACAAATGAAAAGAAGACAGGAAGGAATACCGGAATGTCTTCGAATCTATGAAATGCAACAGATATATCAGTCCTGTGTTCCAGATTTATTACTGTGAATGCCAGGAAAAGAGCAAAAATAACAATAAAAATAATTAAACGCTGCATATGATCTCCATTAACGAATCAAGTTTACAGATTCGGCTCTAAAAGTATTACCACTTAGGGATTTTAATTTAAGCATACCAAAATTCCCCAGATCTTT
>Ga0099364_10006156_pt1 | contig 17547 bp, 15 predicted proteins | sample TergutTh196P3_FD_73070 | JGI IMG/M metagenome (GOLD analysis project Ga0099364, IMG submission 73070) | Microcerotermes parvus P3 segment gut microbial communities from Pointe-Noire, Republic of the Congo - Th196 P3 | ecosystem: Host-associated > Arthropoda: Insects > Digestive system > Gut ...
TATTTTTCGTCTGGCAAGGAACAAAGCGCAGTAATACTTTCGTATTACGAGCATTTTTGACGAACTCAGATGGAAAATAGACCGCAAAGACCAGTTGATTTTCATGTTAGGAGACTATAAGCAACCAGTCGCCAGAGCTATCAACATGACACTCGCGCAAACGCTTAAGGCTACCCTTTAGCTGATGGTCTTTCCAGTTTGTCGGCAGTGGAATATCCCTGGCTAACTGGTCAATTGTCCAGTCGAGCAAATCCATGTCCAATCCTTGTTTTTGAGCGAGTTTGCGCGTTCGTCTGAATTTGGAGGACGGAGAACCTTCAACCCTAATGCTCTCAATTCTCAACTCTCGCCAATTCATCATAAAAATCCCGCATCAAAATCCGCTCGCCGTCGCGCTTGCGGGAAATTTCCGCCGCAGCGATAATGGCGTGACTTGGCAGCGTGCGGTCGATGAAAGTGATGTCCCGCAGGTCGTCCTGTGTACCGCTCAGTACTTTCAGAAACCGCAGGGCGATGCCCACGTCCCCTGTGCCGTGACCCGGCAGGGCAAAAATTTTACCGTATGACTTAGACTTCTTCCCAAAAATGTTCATGCGCATATTGTTGTGGTTACACAGCAGCTCCCCCTGGGTGCCGATAATGTGCCACTGACGGTACTCCTTTTGGCTGAACGCATTCAGGGTGTGCTGCGCCACCTGTCCGCCGCCAAAGTCGATGTGTACCGTCTGATTGTCACAGACGTCGTTGTCGTTGAGAAAAACGCAGCGTCCGAACTGCCCTGTACGCAGCGCCTCATACATATCCGCCCGGGTCGCCCCCGCCTTGCCTGTAATACGCCGCCGCTTGAATTTGACGAAAGTGGTTTTGTGTATGGGGGATGTGAGGTAGTGATATTCCGCGTCATAAACGCAGTTTTTCTTGGCTTTACAGCCGCCCAGACAGAACTGTGCCGCACCTTCAGGGGCGTTGTTCTTGTTGAAATACGCCAGTGAGCCGATGGAACTGACGGATACAGCGGGCTTGTCGAAAAACCACTGTATCAGGTCGATGTCGTGACAGCATTTTGCCAGGAGTGATGGCGTAGATTCCGCCTCGATTTTCCAATCTCCGCGCACATAGGAGTGAGCGAAGTGATAGTAGCCCACGTTCTCCTCGTGGTTGATGAGCATGATCTTGCCCAGTACGCCGGAGCGGATAATTTCCTTGATTCGCTCGTAATAGGAGTGGTAGCGCAGAACGTGACACACCACAATCTGCACGTTTTTCTCCTTTGCCCGCTTTGCAAGCTCCTCACACTCCTTGTAATTACCAGAAATTGGTTTTTCCATGAGTATGGTGTATTCAAGCTCGATTGCGGGGCGGCAGATTTCAACGTGGGTGGCGTCCTGTGTACCGATAATCAGACCATCGGCGATTTTCCCCAGTGCATATAGCTTTTCCGCGCTGTCAAAGCGCATATTTTCAGGTATATCAAAGCGGTCGCCGATGTCCTTAAGTACTTGATGAGAGATATCACAAATGGCGACGATTTCAATCTCTTTTTTGCGCAACAGGCGCATAATCGACAGGTATTCCACTGTACGGTGTCCCATGCCGATGGCGGCAATTTTCATCATATGTTTTCTCCAATATGTGTTTTTGGGCGAAAAGCAGTTTTCTCTCTCGCCGTTTTCGACATTATAGCACATTGGGAGGGATTAGTCAAATGGATTGCAAACCCTCATGAAAAATGCTATAATTACCTGTGCAAAAAACTTTCAACTATCAATTGACATAAGGAAATTCCCATGGCAGATTTTCAGTTCTCCGAGTTCAATCAAATTAATATGCCCTTTGCTCAAGAGGCAGAACAGGCGGTTTTGGGGTCTATCCTCAAGGAACCGGAATGTATGTCCCAGGTGCAGATTATTCTGCGTCCTGAGCATTTCTTTTTACCGCAGCATCAGGCAATCTTTGAACAGATGGTACAACTGGAAACCATGGGCGGTAAGATTGACCCACTGATTGTCCTTGACGGGCTGATTCGCGGCAATGTATACGACGACGCGGGGGGGAGGCAGTATCTCTTTCAACTCGCCCAGTGCGTACCTAGCACGGTGAACGTGGAGAATTGGGCGAGGATTATCCGCGAAAAGGCGGTACTGCGTTCCCTGATTACCATTTCCCAGGAAACGATCGAAAAGGCGGCAGCGCAATCTGAGGAAGTGGGAACCCTTTTGGATTCCGCCGAACAGCGGCTTTATGAATTACGGGGCGGGCGGGGGAGCAATCTGCCAAGCAAGCTAATCGAAGTGCTTACGGGGGACGTGTATCCCCGCCTTGTGATGCTCCAAGACCCCAAAACCGCCGAGGAATTCAAGGGCATTCCCACGGGCTTCCAAGATTTGGACTCGATTATTGGAGGACTGAACAAGTCCGACCTGATACTCCTGGGCGCAAGACCCGCCGTGGGTAAAACCAGTGTGTCCCTTAACTTTGCCCGCAACGTTGCAGGGCGAGGAAAAAAGGTGATCTTTTTCTCACTGGAGATGACTAAACAGCAGCTTGCCCAACGCATTTGGGCGAGCGAGGCGGGTGTTGAAGTTTTCCGTATGCGCGGGGCGGGGCATTTTACTCCGCAGGATTGGGAAAAGCTCAACAACGCTGTGGGCTATGTAAAGGATTTGGAGCTCTATCTGGACGACACCTCAAATATCACTGTGTCGGAAATCAAGGCGCGGGTGCGGCGGCTAAAGGACGTGGACTGCATTTTTATTGACTATCTGGGTTTGATTTCCGGCGATGGGCGGTCGGAAAACCGCGTGCAGGAGGTCAGTAAAATTACCCGCAACCTGAAGATGATGGCAAAGGATTTGAATATCCCCGTATTCGTTGCGGCGCAGCTCTCCCGCGCAAGTGAGCAGGGGGGGAAATCCCGCCGTCCAGTCCTTGCGGATTTGCGTGAATCCGGCTCAATCGAGCAGGACGCGGACATCGTGCTGATGCTCTACCGCACGGAATACGACCCTGAGAGCATGGATATGCCCGCCGCGGGTGAGGATATGTCTAAGCTAGAGATTATCGTGGCGAAAAATCGTCACGGCGCAACCCGTTCAGTGGAATTCCACTTTGACGGCAAGTTTACCCGAATTACCCAAATTTCAGGGGAGAATGACGGGGATCACTGGGGTTGAGGATTAATTGATGTATGGACTTGTTTCAACACTGCCTGTATAAATGAGAGAAACTTTATAGAAACTTTATAACAGAATAACTAAATTTTGTTAGAGCCTAGCCTCAGTATTTGACACTCTTGCCTATATATGCTATAATTTAAGGAAGTCACACTCATACTGCGATACTCACGCTCATTGAGCGTGTTTATTGACACTAAACCAATGGAGGAAAAAATGGTAGACACACGCACAAAGGCGTTTATCAACCTGTTTGCCGTTTTGGGTACGCTCGAGAATCTCTGCGAGTTAGTCCCCGAAGCGTCCGAACTTGCGCAAACGCCAAAACCTATTGCAATCGGCTTCGACGTCAAGGACGGTCCCGCGGCGACCTTGACTTTTAAAGACGGCAAATGCCGTATGGAGCCAGGTATCGGCAAAACAAACATCAAGCTCTCGTTCAACTCCCCCGCCCAGTTCAACGCTATGATTGACGGTGCCAATCCACCAATCAGCCTGGGACTTATCACGAACATGAACTTCATGCTCAAGCAGTTCTCTCCCCTCACGGACTTGCTCTCCAGTTATATGCAGCCCGATAAGGATGACACTGACGGCTCCAAGTTCAAAGAAAAACTCAAGGATCCCAAATTCTTTGAGGTCTCCACAACGTTGATGCTCTACACAATCTCTGTGGCTATCGCCCAGATTGCCAACAACGACGAAATCGGCAAGTTCTCCGCTAGCAACACCCCTGACGGCGAGATAGCCTTCAACATCAACGGCGGTCCCTGCGCTTCCCTGCGCGTCAAGGATTCCCGCTTCCTCACCATTAAGCAAAAGAGCGAGAATCCCCGTGCCGTCATGGAATTCGAGAACATTACACTTGCCCGCAAGCTCTTTGACGGCGAGGTCAACGCCTTGGGCTGCATCGGCACCGGACAAATCGCAATGAGCGGCATGATCAATATGCTAGACAATCTGAACAGACTACTCGATAGAGTTGTTCTGTATCTTGCTTAAATTAAGGAGGGCTAAACAATGAACACTTACACCTATGAAAAAAACAACGAGGCCTTCCTGCGTGCGCAAAAGGTCATCCCGGGGGGCATTTACGGTCACCTAGGTCCCGCTGAGGGCTGCCACATCCCCTCAAGCGCGTTCCCAAAATTCGGCGAAAAGGCTGAGGGCACTTATTTTTGGGACATCGACGGCAATCGCTTTATTGACTATATGTGTGCTTACGGTCCAAACGTTTTGGGCTATGGCGACCCTGATGTCAATGCGGCGGCGTTTGAGCAGTCCAAAATCGCCGATTGCACAACCGCGCCTAGCTTGAAGATGGTGGAGTTCGCCGAGCTGCTCGTTGACACAGTCAAAAGCGCGGATTGGACGTTCTTTGCCAAAAACGGCGGAGACACCACAACTCTCGCGATTATGACCGCTAGAGCTCATACCCACAAGAAGAAGATCATTTTCCTCAAGGGCTTCTATCACGGCGTTGCTCCATGGACTCAAAAGATTGACTATCCTGGTGTTTTGCCCGAAGATGTCGCCAACAACCTCTATATTCCTTTCAACGACATCGCCGCCCTTGAGCGGGTCATAAAGGAGAACAAGAACGAAATCGCCGCCCTTATCGGCACGCCGTATATGCACGGCAACTTCGTTGACAGCGTTCTCCCCGCTGACGGCTATTGGCAGCAAGTCCGCGAGATCTGCACCAAACACGGCATCGTCCTCATCATCGACGATGTACGCTGCGGCTTCCGCTTGGATTTGGCAGGCTCTGACGCCCACTATGGCTTTGAGGCTGACCTCATCTGTTTCTGTAAGGCTCTTGCCAATGGTTGGAACGTTTCCGCGCTGTGCGGCAAGGAATTCATCAAGTCCACAATCAGCGGTCTGACCTATACAGGCTCTTACTGGCTCAGCGCCGTTCCTTTCGCGGCGGGTGTTGCCTGTATCAACAAGCTCAAGGCGATTGACGCCCCTGGGGAGTTCAGAGAAAAGGGCGAGAAGCTCCGCGAGGGTCTGTTGGAGGTTTCTTCCAATAACGGCTTCCATTTGGTATGGAGCGGTGAGCCTGCTTTGTTCTATCTGCGTCTTGCCGACGACGACAGCCTGATGCTCCACCAAGAGTGGATTGCTGAGTGCGTCAAGCGCGGTGTGTTCTTCACCAACCACCATAACCATTTCATCAACCATTCCTTGAGTTACGAGGACATCCAGTTCACTGTTGACGTGGCGGACGAGGCGTTTAAGGTGCTGAAGAAGAAATACAATCGGTAAAATGATAAGCAGACATTGGTTTCGGTGAGCTGAGTCTGATGTCTGCTTTTCTATATTAATATTTTAAAGGAGAAAAACATGAATAAGCGTTCATATCTTTCTGTCTTCTTAGTTTTTGCAAAGGAAAAGTAACCTTATGGGAATAGACGCTGTAGATAGTGGTAAAAAGTGTGACTTGGATTATACAAAGACAAGCTATGGTGTTTATGTGAACGCCGCTATGGGCGCGTGGAATAACATTAATGGAAGTGTTGTTTTTCGTAAGGATACATTGACAGTTCTTGAAGACGCTAAATTCAAAGATCAAGCGAATCCCCCTGGCAGCAATTCAAGAGCAATGGCTGCAACACTAGTTAATGGTAGTAATAGCACCGTTACTTTTTTCACAAATCAGATGAATCACTCATCTGTATCTGATGTAGAAAGAAAAACTGCTGTTGTTCACGAATTAGGACATCTTTTAGGTATATTCCATATAGGAACAGAAAATGCTTGCCGCGGCAATGTCATGGATGAAATGAATCGTGCCTATGGTATTTCATTTGGTCTAGATGATATTTATGCACTTGGTAAAGCTCGCGCAACTTGGTAAAGGAGGACATTTTAATGAAAAAATCTATCAAAAATGGCATTCTAATTTCAATTGGAATTATCGCTATGTTGTTGACTACTACGGGGGGATATTACACTTACAGACACTTTGTCCCTCCTCAAAAAACCATAACCAAATCTGCTTCTTATGCTATTGACATCGGTGATCTGCGACAAAACATTGCAACGGTTTCATATGTTTTTGTTGGTTATGTTGAGGAAACTTACGACATGAATACAACACGTTTGTATCGCAAATATCCCGAAAGCGCCCGATATGAGCATATTATTGCTGCAACCGAAATTAAGGTTAGAGTTGTCAAAAACATAAAAGGTACTCTTCCAATTGAAGAAGCCATATCAATCTATAACGATATGGGGCTAACTTCTTCTCTTAGCAGGCGTGTGACAACAGATAGTATTATGGCAGATAAAAGTAAATACTATGTTTTCTCAGCAGTAGCGGTTGAAGATGGAGAACTTTGGGTTTGCGAAGCATATACGACAGTTCCCTTAGAAGAAGAGATAACTAGCAAAAACCTGAATGATTCAAAAGTCTATAAAATCTATCTAAAAGCTTACGAAGAACAGGGGTTGCCATTGGAACGTATTCAAATGTTTGAGGATACTCCATCATATATGAGTAAATATGATAAGCGTTTCAATAATACGGGGCAGTTGTTGCCAAAAGAAAAGTTCGCAATCTTACCTGAAAACAGTTCAGCAATTAGGATAAATGAAAAGAAAAACGATATGTCGAATGAGGACGCAATTGTTGCTTTTCCAGAAGACTACGTCGCAAATGCAAGAAATGATGTGATTAACTAAAAAAACAGTGTATTTTTTGGTTTCTTACTGATTTTAAACAATATCAAAAGGAGAAAAACATGGCACTAACCAAGCAAGAGTGGCTGGCTCTGGAAGCAAAAGCGCATCAACTGCGTCTTGATATGCTAGAGACCACCCACATGGCAGGCAGCGGTCACATCGGCGGCGGCAGCAGCGTAATGGATATTCTCACTATCCTTTACCACAAATTCATGAACCTCAAGGTTGAGGACCCCAATTGGGAGGATCGCGACAGATGTATCCTCTCGAAAGGACACGCGGGCATAGGCTATGCCTCGGTACTGGTTGATTTCGGTTGGAATGACCGTGAACAACTGAAAACATTTAACCTCACAGGCTCAAAGATGGGTATCCACCTTGACTCAAACAAGGTTATAGGTGTGGATGCCTCCACCGGCTCACTGGGTCACGGGCAGAGCATTGCTGTGGGTACAGCCCTTGCGGCGCGGCTCCAAGGCAAGAGCTACTTCACCTACTGCATCTTGGGCGACGGTGAACTTAACGAGGGCTCAAACTGGGAGGCTTTCATGAGTACAGCCCAGTTCAAACTGAACAACCTTATCACCATTGTTGACCGCAATGGGGCGATGATTGACGGCATGACTGAAGACATCATGGCTCTTGAGCCGTTGGTGGACAAATTCGAGGCGTTCGGCTTCAACACCCTGCGCATCGATGGACACAGCTTCCCTGAACTCGCCAACGCAATCGAAGTCGCTATGGCGACCAAAGACAAGCCGACCTGCATTATCGCCGATACAGTCAAAGCGCAAGGCTTTGGCGGCAAGGCAGGCGATTACCGTTGGCACTACGGCGCAATGGACAACGACGGCTATGAGCAGGCGAAAAAGGATCTTGAGGCTTACTACCTAGGTCGCAAGGCAGTCGCTGAAAAGGAGGGTATATAAGATGGGCGGAGGATTAACCTATACGGCGGTGGAGTCCACAAAATTGGCTACCACTGAGCTTTACGGCAAGGCAATGGTTGAGTTGGGAACGGCTCACCCCGAGGTTGTGGCTCTCACAGCTGACCTTGCAGGTTCAACAAAAATCGGCGATTTCCAAGAGAAGTTCCCCGATAGATTCTTTAACGTAGGTATCGCCGAGCAGAATATGTTCGGTATAGCCGCGGGCATGGCGAAAGCGGGGCTAGTTCCGTATCTTTCTACCTTTGCTCAATTTGCGTCAATGCGTGTGGCTGACCAACTCAGCACCGATATCTGCTACCAGAACGTCAACGCGAAGATTATCGCAACCCACGGCGGCACATCCTTTGGGCAGGCGGGTTCTACCCACCACGCAATCACCGACATCGCCTTAGTGCGTGCGCTGCCCAACCTCACAGTCATTGTTCCCGCTGACGGTTACGAAACTGTCAACGCGGTGAAAGCGGCATACGCTACCCCCGGACCGTTCTATATCCGTATCAATCGCGGATTTGACCATGTGCTTTATGAGAATACCGACTACGGCTTTGAGTTGGGCAAGGCACAACTTCTCCACGAGGGTACAGATATAACTGTCATCGCTTGCGGCTCCTGTGCCTATCAGGCTCTCGCGGCTGCACAGTTCCTGAAGAACTCCGATGGTCTGACTGTGCGTGTGTTGAATATGCACACCATTAAGCCCCTGGACAAAGAGGCGGTTCAAAAGGCAATCGGCGAAACCCGCCGTATCATCACCGTTGAGGATCACAGCGTTATCGGCGGACTTGGCTCTGCCGTCGCTGAAGTCATGGCAGAGATGGGCAAGGGCTGCGCCTTTACCCGCCTGGGCATTCAGGATCACTTCAGCATCATCGGTCTGCACGAGGATATCATGAGCCACGAGGGTATTGACTCCAACGGCATTGCCAACACCGTGCGTGAAATGATGGGCAAGGACTTTGAGGCTGACGATAACTGGGATGATGAGGTCTAGGTTCTAAGTGCCCGGAAATTAGAATCGGAAAGGATTAATTATGGTATCACAACAGGAAAGATACACCAATAAACTGTTCCTCAACGCGGTTTTGCCATTGCTCAAGGTCATCGCCAACGACGATCCGGCACTGAAAGCAAAGTTCAACGGAGTGACAGCCACGTTTCAGATTGCCGCAATGGACTCTGAAAGTCCTGCGGGAAAAAGCGGCACCCACTTTGTTGTTGAAAACGGCGAGTGGACAGTTAAAAACGACCAGATTCTTGAAAAACCCGACGCGGAAATTTGCTTCAAGTCCGTTGAGGACATGAATGCGTTCTTTAAGGGCGACATGGGCAAGGGTATTGGTGCGTTGCTGAAAGCACTCACCAAAAAGCCCGGCACATTCATCAAGTTCCTCATGGTGTTGCTGAAGATGTCTGGTCTGCTCTCGGCAAAAGAAGCCCCTGAAGACGAGGCGACACAACGCCTTGTGGTCAAGTGCTTCTTCTACCTGCTCACAGCGGGTATCAGCCAACTGAACAAGTTGGGTCATCCGGAAGTCAAGCGTTGGACAGAAACTAGCCCCGACCGCGTTTACGCACTTGCAGTGAACGATACGGACGTGGCGGCATATATCCGCATCAAGGCAGGCAAGAGCCGCAGCGGACACGGGACATACACCCGCGCAATGCCGTTCTTCACCCTGCGCTTTGACTGCTTCAAGTCCGCACTGGGCATTTTGCTTGCCACAGACGACATGATGGATGCTACCAAAGCACAGCGGATAGTCATGGACGGCGCGCCGGAATTCGGCGCCCAGTTCGGTGATTTACTGTTGGTTGTCGGCGGTTTTGTACAGTAATATGCGCAAAAAATAAAAAATAAAAGGCGGGGAACTGGTTTTCCTGCCTTTTGTTTTTGTGAGAGAGGTTATACGTCAAACTATTGTCGATTAACTTGAAAATCAACTGGTCTTTGCGGGGCATTTTTCATCTGACGTCATCAAAAATGCTCGCAATACTATAGGTAGACCTAAATCACACAACAACCTCACCGCTATTTTCCGTAAACCGCCGCATAGCCATCATTGTCACGATAATCACCACCATCAGCACAAGGGAAATCGCCGCGCCCATGTTGTAATTATAGGAGATCATGAACTGTCGCTCGATGATGTCGCCGATCATCAGAATGTTGCCCGTACTCATCTTTTGTGAGATGTAAAACGTGCTGATACTGGGGACAAAAACCATGGTGATACCCGCCGCAATGCCCGGCAGACTCAGGGGCAGTGTCACACGGGTGAGAGAACGCAAGGAGTTGGCGCCAAGGTCCTGGGATGCCTCAAGCAGGGAGTGATCCAACTTAGACAACACGTTATAGAGGGGAATAATCATGTAGGGCAAATAGTTGTAGACCATCGCCAAAATCACCGCGCCGGGGGTGTTTATCATACTCAAGCGGGGGAGATTCAGCCAGTCAAGCGCGAAGTTAATCAGCCCCTCGTTCTGCAAAATTGTGATCCACGCATAGGTGCGAATGAGAAAACTCATCCACATCGGGAGCATGATGAGCATGACCAAGGTAGCTTGTGTGCGGGTTTTCATCTTCACCAATATTAACGCCGCAGGGTATGCCAAAAGCAAGCAGATTGCCGTCGCTAGCACGGAATACCATGCGCTGCGCAGAATGATGTCAGAGAATTTGCCAAGCCCCAAAATGCTATCCAGGGAGAATGCGCCATTTGCGTCGGTAAAGGCGTAATACGCCACAAAAAGCATGGGCGCGATGATGAACAGCACCGCCCACAGGACATATGGTCCCGCCAACAGACGGCGGGCGAAATTCGAAATTGTACCCATGGCAATCCTTTCAGCATACACGATTCATGCTAGGAATTATTGACGGTTTCACTCCTGTATCCTCATTCCGCCCCAGGCTCACTCAACTCATAATACTCTTCTGTATAGCAGCTATAATCCCCAAACATACCGCTGTATTGGCTTTTTTTCATAACGTGTATGGCGTTTGGCTCAATAGACAAGCCCACCTGCGCACCGACGGGATGGTATTGCGTAGTCTGTATCATCCACAAAAAACCGCCGATGTCCACAATCATTTCAAAATGTACACCCTTAAAGGTGTTCGTGGTCACTTGCCCTTTGAGCATAGTGTGCTCGCTTGGGGTGAAAACGTCCACGTCCTCGGGACGCACAACCACGTCAACTTCCTCGTTTTTGGCGAAGCCCGCGTCAAGGCAGTCAAAATCGTGTCCTGAAAAACGCACCCGGTTATCCCCTAGCATCACCCCGTCAACGATGTTGCTCTCGCCGATAAAATCCGCCACAAAGGCGTTGACAGGTTCGTTGTAGATATCAATGGGCGTCCCGATTTGCTGAATAATCCCGCCGTCCATGACTACCACCGTGTCGCTCATAGACAGCGCCTCCTCCTGGTCGTGAGTGACATAGACAAAGGTGATACCCATGCGCCGCTGAATTTTCTTCAGCTCCAGTTGCATATCCTTGCGCAGCTTCAAATCCAACGCACCCAAAGGCTCGTCCAGGAGTAAAACCCGCGGTTCAACCGCTAAAGCGCGGGCAATGGCGACCCGCTGCTGCTGTCCTCCTGACAGGCTGTTTACTTCCCGCTCGCCAAAGCCGTTGAGGTTCACAAGACTCAGCATTTTTTCCGCTCTTTTTTTGATCTCGCTCTTCTTTTTTTTCTGTAGACGCAGTCCAAAAGCGATGTTATCAAAGACATTCAGGTGTGGGAAAAGGGCATAACGCTGAAAAATCGTGTTCACCTGGCGTTTGTGGGGCGGTTCGTTGTTGATTGACTTGCCCTCAAAGAAAATATCCCCCGAATCCGGCTGTAAAAAGCCCGCAATCAGGCGCAAAGTTGTAGTCTTGCCGCAACCTGACGGTCCCAACAGCGTCACAAATTCTTTGTCGCGAATGTACAGATTCATGTCCTGCAAAATCTGGTTCCCGCCCAATTTGACGGAAATATTCCGCAGGTCAATCAGCCGATTTTGTTTCAATTATCATTCCCCCAAATGATTATTCAGGATAATGCAGTAATACAGGGGCGGCAACCTGCCGCCCGCTATTCATAAATTCCGCTTAAGCTTTTTTCCGCTTGGGAAGCTGTTCACTGGGCAGAAATACGGTAAACCTTTACCCCATAGGCGGGGACGTCAGCAGTGATTACGTCTTTTACCACGAACGTGTCCTCTGTCCACAGATCTTTTGCGCTGTATTCACTGGCAAAAACAGTATCGATGTCAGGTTGGGCGATAAGCTCGGCGATATCCTGTGAAAAGAGCTTCGCGTCCCCTGTTTTGTTGAAGAAGCACAGGGCAAATTCCCCGCCCGCAAGGGGTTTGATGAGTATGTCTTGCAACACGTTGCTGTGGATGCGGCGGCACTGTTTGCCCAAGGGGTCTTGGTCGATAGCAATCAGTTCCTTGTTGGATATAATCTGTAGTGTTTTGCTGTCGGTATTTGGGGTGCCGTCCGCCAAAAGCAGCTTGCGGATGTCGTTGCCCAAAATCAGCGGCGCCGCCATCATGCACCACAGGCTGAAGTGAGAGCGATTTTGCTCCTCAGTGAGACTGCCGTTGCCCACCTCAAGCATATCAGGGTCGTTCCAAGCGCCGGGTTGTGCAAATTTGGCAAGACGAACATTGACCTCATAGATACCCACAACAGATGCCCAGAACGCCTGAATATCAGGGGTTGTACGCCACAAATTGCCCGCATAACGCCCCCATTTCCAGGGCTGATTCATTCCCCATTCACAGATAGAAAATGTTATCGGCTTCTCAGGTTCACCTGTCTTTTCCGCGTATTCCCGGGCGGCACGTTTCAGCTCGTCACCCATGGCGCGGTACTGCACCGCTGCGCTGTCCTGACGGGAAGCGATGGGATTATACAGCTTGATGGAGTTCGTACCCTCTTGCAATTGAAGCTTCAGCTGGTGTCTGCCGTTGGCGGTCACCGCAAGGGTTTTGGGGATGTCTGTTTTGTAGTTGTCAGCGCCGTTGACCAAAACCTCAAGGTGTTTGGGCGTGTTACTGCGCTTGCGCAGACAGAGTGTCAGGACGTATTCCCCCGCTTCCGGCGCGTCAATGCTGAACTCCGCCGCACCCGCGTTGTTGGACATACCCGCGACATACTCGCCGCTCTCAAGCTTCATGTCCTCAACCAGGTGAGCCTCCCCTGTCAGCGACGCATCACTGGCGTATTTCACAATCTCAACGCCGCCGTTCAGGGGCGTGAGGGTGATTTTCTCTATGCAAGGCGCAAGGCGGGCTATTGGGATATTGTGGCAAAAATCGTACTTGAAGTACTCAATCCCCCACTGGGCAAAGGTGTCCGCGTCAATGGATTCGTAACCCAAGGAGGCGGGCATATCCTCACAGGTTAAAGTGCCGTTGGAGGTGTAGATACCGAGCTTCATGCCAAGCGCATTGACCTTTTCCCGCAGGGCAGTGATGCCGTTGGGGAATGTCGCGAAATCTGCCTGGAGCCGACCATTTTCGTCCCGGGAGGAGGACATCCAACAGTCGTCGATGTTCAGGTAGACATAGCCCGCATCCACAAGACCCGTCTTTTTCATCGCCGCCGCCATGTCGTAAAGCACATTTTCGTCAATGCGGTTGCGCAGTGTATTCCAACTGGACCAACCCATCGGCGGTGTGAGTGCCTGCCCATTGCCGTAAGGCTCACTCACGTCTACGGTAAGTTTCATGGCGTTTTTCATCTGTTTCAGATAGGAGACGGGAGCGATGCGCTTCTTCTGAATCGCCACGCCCAGTGCCGCCGCCCCCGCGACAACTCCCGCACCAAGTATTACTTTTGTTACCTTCTTCATAACTTTTCTCCTTTGTTATGGTTATTTAGATTTTATATTCTAGATGCTATGTGGTCTTGACATAAGTCACGCTTTTTTCGGGAGGTATTTCATTTCTGCTCCCCGGTATTAATAGTCGCTTTAATAATATATGGCGGTCTGTTCTTAGTTTGCGTAAAGACACGCGCCAAATATTCACCCACTACGCCGATAAAAAACAAATTCGCCCCGCCAAAAAACAAAATCAAGGTTACGATTGTGGCATAGCCAGGTACATCGATGGCGAAAAACAGTTTTTGAATCACCACTACAAGGAGGTAAGTCAGGGACCCCAATGCCGTTATTATCCCCGCGATTACCGCCAGGCGCAGGGGGGCGGCGGTGAATGAGATGATACCGTCAAAGGCGTAGCGCAGAAGCCGCCAGAAGCTGAAGCGGCTCTTGCCGTTTTGGCGTTCACTGGCACGGTAGGGGATGTAGCGGGTTTCAAATCCAACCCAGGCGAACAAGCCCTTTGTGAAACGATAATGCTCGGTCATGTCCAAAAGAGCATTGGCGACATTGCGGCGAAAAACGCGAAAATCGCTAGCTCCTGACTCAAAATGCACATCGGAGAGGGCATTGATTGTTTTGTAGAACGCTCCCTTCATCACTGTGCTGAAAAGTCCCTCACGGCGTTTTTCCTGAACGGCGCAAACACAGTCCAGTTGAGGAGCTTCCTCCAATATGGCGAGCATTTCCTTGGCGGTTTCGGGCAATTGCTGCAAATCCGCATCGATGAAGCAAAGGAACTCCCCCGCCGCGTGTTTCAGTCCCGCCAAAAGTGCCGCCTCTTTGCCGAAATTGCGGGAGAAAGACACCACCCGCACCGTGTTTTCGTGGAGTTTAGCCAAGTCCTTAAGCTCCTGAAAAGTCCCGTCGTTGCTGCCGTCGTTGACGAACACTATTTCGTATTCACTGCCGTCAAAGACGCGTTTCGCTTCCTCAAAAAAGGGCAGCACGCCCCTTTCTTCGTTATAGCACGGGACTATTAGACTTAGCAATTTTTCCCTCCTAGATTTTTAGATCATTGCGCCAACGATTGAGTTCACCACAGTTTGGCGGCAAGTGTCCGAAACTACTTGCCTCTGCGTCCGCCTCTGCCTCCGCGTTTGGCTTCCGTTGAGCGGCGCAACTCACCGCATTTTTCCTCGCTAACCTGCCTGAAACGCGATAGCATAGCATCCACGTCCCCGGGAGCGATCTCCTTGCGCCTTGGTCCTTGCCAGACAAGTTGCGGCGGTTTTGGGCGCGGCGGCGGCGTGTCCGGCGGCAATTCAGGCTGTAAGCGCTTAATTGAAAGGCTTATCTTGCCGTTGTTGGACACAGTTAAAACCTGTACTGTGACCTCCTGCCCCTCCACCACAAAATCCTGAATGTTTTGGACGTAAGTGTTTGCCACCTCCGAGATGTGTACCATGCCGCGCTTGCCCTCGCCCAAGTCCACAAAAGCGCCGAATCCCGTAAGACCCGAAATTACTCCCTTGAGTATTGCCCCTTCTTCAATTGCCATGAAAAATCATGTTCCCCCTATATTTAGATGTTGGATATTTAGATTACAGACATCAGATAGCGGTATTGGTGTTCACTTTACCTAACATCTTAAACCTACAAATAATTGTGCGGACGCTATTGCCTATCCTTGAATACGCGTTCACCCGGATAGATAAGCCCCAACTGGCGGGCAATGCGTTCGATGATATGCTGCACCTCGCCGCCCTGCGCCCTCTGACGCAACTCGTCCTCAAGCCTTTGGTTTTCTTTTTGGAGATATTCCGCTTCGGCAAGGATTTCGGCGGTTTCTTTTTCTGCTTCGCCGCGATCCCACAGGGACAGCGTCCTCAGGCTCAAGACGCTCAGAAACAGAACCAAGGCTATTATAATCAATTTGCTGCGATTTTTTTTCTGTCTTGTCAGGTAGCCGGACGTTTTGCCTTTTTCTCTTGCCATGAGTTTTTTTTACCTCCCTTTCCGAAACCGATTCATTTTCCAACAATTCATCGATCCAAGAATACTCCGTATTATTATATCTCAAATCACTATCCGATTTCAAGAGCTTTTTGACAAATTTACCGATTTTTTCAAAAAAAACTTTCAATATGCCATAAATTTTTGTATCTAGCCAACGTAAATTTCTATACAGGAAATTTAGCGGCTTCTTTGCCCTGTTAAAAGTTTTTATTTTCGCTCTGTTTGTTCCCTCCCGAAAACGTGCCATGAATTGGCTCAGGCTGTAGACATAGACCAAAATCCCCAAACCCAAGGCGGGGAAGATAAAAAACTGAAGTTCCCCGTGATTGAGTATCAACAGGAACAAAAAAGTCACAATGGCGGCGATAATGCCAAAGATGCTGTCCAACAAAAACAGCTTTCGGCGGGGTTTTATGATTAATACCCTGAAAAGGCGCAGGATATCGTAAAGCACCCCGAGCAAAAAGCCAAGAGCGAAAAAGTAAACAAACACGCGGGTTTGCGCTGAAAGGCTTTGGATATATTCCATGCCCCCACCCTACTTAAACATACTGGCGAAAAAGCCGCCGCTTTGCTGCTTGCGCGCTTGCAGGGAATAGGCAAGTGAGTCGATTCGCCCGTCAAGGGCAAGTTCGCCGGTATCCAAGGAGAGCTTGTTGATGTGCAGACCTGTGCCGTGTATGGTCAGCTCCCCCAAATCTGTGAATAGAACTATGGTCTGTTCGTCAAAGCTGTCCACGTCCGAAACCCCGCTCAGGCGCATACTTTCGCGGTTGTCTAGTGTCAGTGAGTGAGGGGTTATTGTGTTGCTGCGTACTTCCTCCATGGGCTTTTTCCTCCTGCAGTTAGTGAGTAATCTTATGCGCAAAAGGGGCGAAATATGTTTGCAAAATCACGCAGATTGTGCTATAATTGCTTTGTGTATCCTAACGTATACTATGTATCAGAATAAAAAAACACGCGAGGTAACAGTATGAATGTTGCGGTTATGGGCTATGGCATTGTTGGTTCAGGGGTTGTGGAGCTGCTCACTAGGGAGCGGGACTCCATTGCCAAGCGCAGCTTACAGGAGAGCTTGAACCTTAAGTATATCCTTGAGATTCGCCATGTGCCTGACAGCGACCCGAATAAACCAAAGGTTATTAAAGACTTCAACACAATCTTGGAGGATCAGAGCGTGAAGATTGTGGTTGAGGCGATGGGGGGCTTGAAGCCCGCCTATGACTTCGTTTCGGCGTGCCTGAAAGCGGGCAAGAGCGTAGTCACCTCCAACAAGGAGTTGGTTGCGGAAAAGGGCGACGAGCTTTTGGCGGCGGCTGAAGAGAACAAGGTAAACTTCATGTTCGAGGCGAGTGTGGGCGGCGGCACGCCTATAATCCGCCCCATTTCCCAGTGTTTTGCCGCCAACGCCCTGGACGAAATCGCGGGGATACTCAACGGCACGACAAACTACATACTCACCCAGATGATTGGCGCGGGACTGGACTTTGACACCGCCCTGAAACAGGCGCAGGAGTTGGGTTACGCCGAGAGCGACCCTACCGCCGACGTGGACGGTCACGACGCCTGCCGCAAAATCTGCATACTGGCGGCGCTTGGCTTCGGCACTCACGTCTACCCCAAGGACGTGCGAACTGAGGGCATACGCACAATCACTCTTGCGGACGTGGACTACGCCAAGGCGTGGGGGGGAGTTATCAAGCTTTTGGCGCGGGCAAAGCGCCTTGACAACGGCACAATTTGCGCAATCACAAGCCCGGCGTTAGTGAAAAACGAGAGCCAGTTGGCGGGAGTCAACGATGTGTTCAACGCGGTGTTGGTACGGGGCGACGCCGTGGGTGAGGTGGTGTTTTACGGACGGGGCGCGGGGAGATTGCCCACCGCCAGTGCGGTT
>Ga0099364_10006157_pt1 | contig 17546 bp, 15 predicted proteins | sample TergutTh196P3_FD_73070 | JGI IMG/M metagenome (GOLD analysis project Ga0099364, IMG submission 73070) | Microcerotermes parvus P3 segment gut microbial communities from Pointe-Noire, Republic of the Congo - Th196 P3 | ecosystem: Host-associated > Arthropoda: Insects > Digestive system > Gut ...
TGCTAGAACGTATTTCTTTTTGCTCTGGACAAAATACCCGTCATTCCGGCGCAAGCCGGAATCCAGACGAGCGACTCGCAACCCGTCCCTCTGGATTCCGGCTTGCGCCGGAATGACGCAAGCGAATCCATGCCAATTTGGAATACGCTCTAACTCTGATTCAGCATCCTCTTACCGCAGACAATTCGTATCCATGGAGGGTACGTCATACTCCCAACCGTGAGGAATTTTACTCACGGTTACAGCGAGGACAAATTCAATTGATTCAAAAAAAGGGGAATGCCATAAGGGAACCTCTAAAAATCAATTTTTGCACTTTGACTTCTGCCGAAATGCACCCAATCTGTACTTTGCGCACTTTTTGTAACCCATTGCGTACTTTGCGGTTAAATCCGAACTATTTTAACCGCAAGGGGCGCAAAGATCATGCAAAGGACGCAAAGAATCTATTTTTAGAGGCTCCCATAAGGTGAATACTGTATATCTAAAAAATGCTGTTTGATGTCATGGGATTGACATTGGCTGGAAAACGCATACACTGGCGGACGGGGGGTGTGTTCCCCGTTGCTATTACCGTCTTTTGATACGGACTGATGACAAAACAAATCTATCTATACTCGCTTTTCGGATGTTTTTTTCTGATGAATTACCATGTTTGTGGGGAAGAAAACGTGGAGAGTGTCTCGAAACAGAAACTTACGGCAGTAGTCCAAGGTATAGAATACCTTCTAGTACCCAGCGGGTATGGATATAGGGAATTGCCAATTTATCATCCGAAAAATTGTTGTCTGTTCACTGTGGAAGTTCATCCAAATTATCATCCGCAAAATCTTTGTCCGTTCACTGTAGAAGTTTATCCGACCACTCTCTATGTGGGTGACCCTCTTTACATTCGATTGAATTTCCAAAACAACACCCATGCGGATGCGTACGCTCATGCCGGACTTATTTATCCTCGTCGCGATATAGAAGAAAATATGTTCGCTTTCTATTTTAAGTGTGGTAACGAAATCATTCCCTGGAACGTTTCCGATGGTTTTGGACACCCCGGCAATTCTTCCTATGTTTGGCAAAAAATCAAACCGGGAGAAAAGGGATTAACACAACATTTTACTCTCGCCTTTCCAGGAGTGAAGTACGGACAGAATACTCCATTCTATTCCAACAATTTGGATAGAACACGATGGGAAGAAATAAAGAAGACAGCTCGTCGTTGGGAAGGGCAGGAGGAGGTACGAGGACAATTACTGGTAGTTATGAATAATGGATATGCGCCCGCACAACTTCAGACCCTTGTGGTTGCCTCTCCCATAAGCATCAAGTCTCGCGACGACGAAGAGTGGGAGGCGTTAGGTTTAGATGTTCCTTTTCGTGAGAAAAGGGACTATAACCGCAATGACCTTGAACATATTATTTCGACAATAGCATCAGGAACATTACAAAATTTGCTCAAGTACCAATTGCTACTTTTGGAATTATGGGAGCTGTCAAGGTTCGAAATAGATGAGGAGACAGAAACTCAAATGCTTGAATTTCTGGGGGAAATAGAAAAATTTCTGAAACCTCTCCATGAAATTGAGCGTGAAAACTTGAGACGTATCCTTCACTTAGATGGTAACCATCGTTGGGCTGAAGAACGGATAAAAGACAATAAAAAAATTCTAGAGAAGTTCACCGAGGTATTCGGTGAAAAGTTTACGAACCCTTCGGCAATTCGTTTATTGTTTGATAAGTTTTCTTGTCAACTATAGATTATGCTTCCACCGCTACTGGCTGGACGTTCTATACCACCGATTTTGCAGGAAAGGATTGTCGCGCGTTCTGCGATATCCCTTGGTTTCGCCACACAAATAGCCGCCCGCTCCACCTGCAATCACCTCACTTCTTTTACCTCCCGGCAACCCCCATTCTCTGGTTTGACGACTCCCCATCTACCCGCAAGTTCCGGCGGAGTACCGCCTTCACTTACGGCTCTTGCTAGAGCGTATTTCTTTTTGCTCTGGACAAAATACCCGTCATTCCGGCTTGCGCCGGAATCCAGACGAGCGACTCGCAACCCGTCCCTCTGGATTCCGGCTTGCGCCGGAATGACGCAAGCGAATCCATGCCAATTTGGAATACGCTCTAACGTCTGGTTCAGCATCCTCTTACCGCAGGCAATTCGTATCCATGGAAGGTACGTCATACTCCCAACCGTGAGGAATTTTACTCACGGTTACAGCGAGGACAAATCCGATTGATTCAAAAAAAACAGTCGCCAGATCGTAGCAGCTAAAAAAATATTGACATTGATACAGATAACGTGTAGAATGGCGGGGAATGTGGGGGCGATTAACTGCCACGTCTCCCGCCGTCGTTTTATCGACTATTTTTGAGAGGTGAATGATGAAAATGCAAATCTGTCTATCGCTGTTTTTCGGTGTCGTTTTTATGACTGGTTATCAGACTAGCGGGGGAGAAAACGTTGAAAATCTTCCGGAGACGCAAATCGCAACGGTGGTTTTTGATAGATCAGTGCATGAAGGCGATGTACACAAAATTCGTGGACCAGAGCCTCTCTGTTTATTCACTGTGGAGATTTATCCTAAAGTTCTTCATTTTGGAGATCCCCTCTATGTTCGGCTAAACTACAAAAACAGCACAGATACGGATGCCTATGCTTACGCTGGGAGTGCTGTTGTTTCGGGAATATTAGAATGCCAGACATTTGCGTTCCATTTAAGGGCTGGTGATGTGATTATCCCTTGGAACATTCGCGCTGGGTTTGGTGCTGGTGGGTGGGGATTCCATCCCTGGCAAAAAGTCAAACCGGGCGAAAAGGGACCAACACAATACGCTGCTTTCATTCCACCGCCAATGGATGTGACTGGCAACCTGTTTTTCATCAACGCCGATTATGATGCGCTTCCGCGGTGGTCTAAAGAGGCATGGGATAAAATAAGAATTTCAGGTGCGTCAGGAGTACAACTGGTGATTATCATCGAGAACGGGAGTGCGACGCTCATGATGGCTTCTCCGCTATTTGACATCATACCGCGTGGACAAGAAGAGATACAAATTCTAGGATTGGATCGGGATATTTTTAACGAAGGAAAAAAATTGCTCCAGAAACAGGACATAGAGCATATTATTCCGAAAATAACACCGGGAACGTTACAAAATCTGCTCAAATATGAAATCTTACTATTAGACTTAATGGATTGTATAGTATCCAAAGAAGTGGACGGAGAATTTCAGGTTCAGTTTCTTGAAACTCATGCACTTGAAACTCTTGACAGAATAGAAGATTTTCTAAAAACACTCCATGAGATCGAACGTGAAGTATTAAAACGCGAATTCTATGGCGGAAATCTTATCACAGGTACAGGGTGTGCGGGATGGCTTGACGAAAGTGAAAAAGTACAGAAAAGGATTGTCGAAGTGTTCGGCGAAAGACATGTTCCCGTGCTATTCTGGCATGAAGGCGTTGGTTGGGTTAACGGACAGTAGCAACAGCCCGGTAATCACCTCCTTTCTTTCACCCTCTGTTTCCCCCCATTCGCTACCCCGACGATTCCCCATCTACCCGCAAGTTCCGGCGGAGTACCGCCTTCACTTACGGCTCTTGCTAGGGCGTATTCCTTTTTGCTCTGGACAAAATACCCGTCATTCCGGCACAAGCCGGAATCCAGACGAGCGACTCGCAACCCGTCCCTCTGGATTCCGGCTTGCGCCGGAATGACGCAAGCGAGTCCATGCCAATTTGGAATACGCTCTAACATCTGATTCAGCATCCTCTTACCGCAGACAATTCGTATCCATGGAGGGTACGTCATTCTCACAACCGTGAGGAATTTTACTCACGGTTACTCACGTTCCGTTTGTTACAATACCGCCGTATTGACAAGAAAAACAGCAAAGAACACGGCTCCCAACCGTGAGGAATTTTACTCACGGTTACTCACGTTCCGTTTGTTACAATACCGCCGTGTTGACAAGAAAAACAGCGAAGAACACGGCTCCCAACCGTGAGGAATTTTACTCACAGTTACTCACGTTTCGTTTGATACAATGCCGCCGTGTTGACAAGAAAAACAGCGAAGAACACGGCTCCCAACCGTGAGGAATTTTACTCACGGTTACTCACGTTTCATTTGTTACAATACCGCCGTGTTGACACACAACCCGAACAACCAACCCTTTAACCAACCTCACAACGATGCGAATTTTACTGACCGGAAAAAACGGACAACTTGGCTGGGAACTCCGCCGCCACTTGGAGCGGGACTACAACGTCCTTGCACTGGGACGGGAGGACATCGATTTTCGCGATACCCGGTTTTTGGCTTCTACCATCAAATACCTGCCGAGGCTGGACTTGATCGTCAACGCCGCGGCTTATACCGATGCGGACAAGGCGGAGCGGGAACCGTTTGCAGCCGAGGCGGTTAATTCGGAAGCGGTTGCTATTTTGGCAGGGGAAGCGGCTCGCCGGAAGATTCCCATGATCCATTTTTCGACGAATTACGCGTTCAGCGGACGGCGGAGTAAGGTGCCTTATCGTGAGAGTGATTTACTCAACCCTGTATCCGTGTATGCCAAGACAAAGGTGGATGGGGAACTCCGAATCCGAAGGATACTGGAAACGCATTTGACTTTTCGGCTTTCAGGGCTGTACGGCACACACCACAGGAACTTTTTCACGGAGATACTTGCCCGTAACCGCAAGGGTACGGCTCCGCGTGTCGCGGATGATCAGATTATTTCTCCGAATTGGACTCCCCTGGTTGCAGAGGCAATCGCCGATGTGATCAACCAGTATTTTTGGGGGGAGCCGATTACTTGGGGGACTTATCACTTGTCGGGAAGCGGCAGTACGACTCCCTATGAGTTTGCCCGGCTGATTTGTGAAAAGGTCAATGATGTATGGGGCGGGAATATGCCGCTCCCTGTCGCCTCCAGAAAGTTGCAGGCTGCCGCCCGGCGACCGCGCTATTCTGTACTCGATTCGACACGGTTTTATGCCGCTTTTAGGCATACGCTTCCCGATTGGCGGGAGCAGTTTGTGCATTTTTTCGGAGGATTAGATCCCAAAGTGCAGACGGCGGCGGAGAGATGGCAGACAGCAGACGGCAGAATTAAAGTCCCCTCTCCCCTTGGGGAGAGGGTTAGGGTGAGGGTCGTTTGATCATCCGAACAGCCCTCACCCTAGCCCTCTCCCAGAGGGAGAGGGGAAAGGAAAGACACCCTTTTTGACACGGCGTCCTTTTGTGACGCGACAGAGTATGTCCCCAAGACGGCAGACAGCAGACAGCAGACGGCAGCAGATTATCAACCATTAACCACTAACCTTTAACCTTTTACCCACAGGAGAAAAAATCATGTTCCATTTACTCACACTGGCAACCCGGATTCTTTTAAGTCCCTACAAAATCACTGACAAGGCTTCATGCCGGACATTTTTGCTCCGGTTCATTTCCCTTGTCAAAGAGCGTGCGGCGGAAACCGAGACGAAAATTGACGACGCATTCCTGAAACTCGTAGAGTTTATTGTGCGAAGCGATGCTCTGTTCGGCTACGTCTATTGCGTGATTTCGGAACAACTTCAAACGGAAGAGATTCTGTTCGAGTCGGCAGAGGAAGAAATCGTGATCGAACTTGTCGAGGACGCGGTGAAGAATACTGAGTCCCCGGAAGCGATAGATCCCGTTGTGATTGTTTCGCTGATCACTCAAATCGTCTCCTTTATTAACATCGTTAAGGAACGGCAGGGGAGATGGCAGGGAAGAGACGGCAGACAGCAGACGGCAGACGGCGGCAGATTATCAACCGCTAACCGCTAATCACTAACCCTTACCCGGAGACGACATGGCTCCAACCATGAACAGACTTAAAGCCGCGTCGTTTTCCGGGGTGGTTTATCCCCCTGCCAAAATTACAAAATGACCAAGCCAACATGACCGCCCTTTACCCCCAATACTACTATGAAAACGCAATCATTATTACTTTTTCTCCTGCTCTTCGGCATCAATAGTGCCGCACAGGAGTTAGCCGGACCGGATAGGATACAGCCGGGCAGCCTTGCCTCATTCGAGTTAGTCCCTGCCCAAGAAGCATCATGGCATATTGTGACTCCTTTGCCAAGTATGGAGACCTATCAGGTCGATACCGGAGAGTCAAAACTTTATTTTGCCAGTCCGCAGCCGGGGCGTTACACCGTCATTGCCGGAATTATTCATAACGGCAGACCGGAACTTCTCGTTAAGACTTTTTTTAATGGCGAAGAGGATGAGAGACCTATTCCGGTTCCGATACCGCCTGTTTCCTCGCTGGAAGCATGGATTACCATTCAATTACCGGTTTTAGTAACAAGTGAAAGCCTTGTTTCAGAATCCCGGCTTGTTGCGGAATGCTTTGAGCAGATTGTTCAGCGGATCGAGACCGAAAATATCCGTACCGTTCAAAATGCCCAAGCGCAACTTCAGATTGCCCTGACCGGAACACTGGCTCTGGCATCGCCGACAGCGGTCACAGACTGGACGGTGTTTCTTGCGGAATTGAGTCAGCGGTTGGAAACAGAACTTGGCGGTAAGATAACCGACCTTGCCGAAGTGAAAAAGGTACTTCAAAGTATCGCTGAGGCGATGCAATCGTTTGCCATGGAGTCCTTTGAACAGCCCTTTGAAGTGCCGGACGACGTGCGGATGCCGTTGCCGAGTATTGATAACCCGAACATGGACAACCCGAACATGGACAACCCGAACAACCGAGGACAAGGCACACCGAACCGTGTGTTCCGAAGCCTCCTAACCCGATAGAAAATCATGAAAACTTTAACCGAACATCATTATCCATTAGAGGGATGGATACCCGAAGGAGAATCCAACTCCGGCTTTGCGTTGTGGAATGACCTCCAAACACTCCCTTACGATGAACATGACCAGCGGGAAACGGCAACGCAGCCGATTGTGGTGCCGTGGGATCAATTCGAGTCACGAATAATGGTGCAGAAGAAAATCCGGGACTCTCTGCGGAATCAAGGATTTTGTTTTTACCCATGGCTCATCGCCAAACATTTCAAGATTGACTGGCACGATTTTAGTCAAGGCAGCCGCGGCTCCTGTGCCGGATGTGCGACCAATCATGCCGTTAATGCCATGTTGTTGACTCATCTTGCCGACGGCTACAAGTTTCAGTACAAGCGGTTCAATCCGTATCACACTTGGGACCTCGGCAAACGGGATGCGGGGATTCGCGGCGAAGGGGCATCTTTGTCCTCGATGCTTACCTGTGCCAATAGACGCGGCATGTTCGATGTGGCAAAGGTGGGGACTTATGAAGAGTCCTTGCGTCATCCGCCGCGATACACCGACGGACTCCTCGCCGGTGCCGAAAAATGTCAGATCGGAGCATGTTACCTCGGACATTTTCGCGGACGTGAACTCGCCAGAGTTATTTTCGACTGCGCCGCAGCAGGATTTCCTGTAACTTTTGGAAACAGTGTTGCCGTACCGCGGCAAGTCCATTACGTCGGCAATATCAAAACGGCGGTCAATCGTGGGAGTTGGATGCATGCCACTGCACGGGTTGCCTACCGCAAAGAAGCAGACGGCACCGAATACATTGCCCATCAGGGTTCCTGGGGGAAGTTTTGGGAAGTCGGCAGGTATGAAAAGGAGCCCGCCTCGATCATTTGGGAAAGTTTCGACACTTTTGTCCAGCAATGCAGCGGCAGATACACAGATGCCTTTGCAGTCTGTATGGTCGAAGGGGAGTTTGTGGAAAAGGACGGCTTCGACTTGGCTCCGGTTAGGATTAGCAGAACATAGAGCAAAACTTATCTGCTCATTCCGCCCTGAAAGGGCGAAGCATAGCAGCCCAAGGCTTCAGCCAATAGTATTTACATAAAAACCGCCCTGTAAGGGCAGAGCGTTATAGTCTAGGGCTTCAGCCCTAGGCAGAGGAATGCCTCACCAACCAGCCGCCCTGTAAGGGCAAGACAACTATTTAGATACACGAAAGGAATTTTACGATGAAAGAATTTTTTGAACCCCATGTGATTATTTCACTTGCCGTTATGGTCGGCTCCATTTCAATGGTGGCGATGACACTCATTATTGTTTTGCGGGACAAAATATCGGGAGTGTTTGTTTCCCGCACAGGCGTAGAAATCCGAACGAATGACATATCGGCTTGGAGTAAGGTCGTGGACAAAATCGAACGGATCGACTCCGGCACGAGCAAGTCTATACGGAAAGCGACAACGGGACTGGAAATCCTTAACCCGGAAGAGCATGAAATGTCTGCTGATGCTATGTTAGTGATCCTCAAAGCGAATCAACCCTTGATCGGTGCGGCTCATGAAAACCACCATACACGGGAATTACTCAGCGACGGCGGAGATGCCTACATCGCGGACAAGACACGCGACATTATCGAAGTGATACGACATCGGCGGATACTTTTCCCCGAATTAACGAACGAAAAATCCGAAGCCTTTGCTTGTCTTTGGCTCAAAAAGATACTCTTGCCGAACCTTCGGCGGGCATGTGTTGAAAAAGTGACGTATTACACGTCCAAGATCGCCCAAAGCGATCTCAGCAAAAGTGTCAAAGAGATGCTTGCAGGGTGCCGGGACAAGAACGTGCGTTATCTCGACTGTATTGACAAACTTGCTGCCCGCCCAGACATCGACGAAAGCATTGCCCGGTTTTATCCGGCAATGAGACTGCAGACGGCAGAGAGCAAACAGCAGGCAGCAGAGAAGGAGGCAGAACTATGATGGAAACACAAGGTATTTTCAATTTGGCTTATCGTTACACACGGGCGTTGTCCCGCTGGATTAAGGCAGGACGACCAGTGCGAAGTGAAGAGGAGATTGAACGGATATACGAAATGTGCTGCAAGCCATGCGAGGCATACGATGGGGGCAAGTGCCGTTATTGCGGCTGCTATGTCAACCTCCTGATGTCGGCAACGCAGAATAAGATCGCCATGGCGACCGAGGAATGTCCTTTGGAAAAATGGAGGAAAATTAAATGAACAAAACAGCAGAAACACAAAAAAAATATATGACCGCGACTGGAGAAAATACCGTTTTCCTAACAGTCGCCGCATACAGCGACCACGAATTAAGAACAGCGGTACTACGTAAATCCGCTGAAGATTATGGTGTTCCTCTGGTCATTCGTGATAGAGGAGAACCTTGGCTGAACTTTTATCATAACAAAATCAAAAGACTGAGCGAACATTTGAAACAACTCCATGACAAAGGAAAACACTTTGCTTTTTTCCTCGATTGCCGTGATGTTGTGTTCATTGAGCCTGTCGACGTAATTTTGGCGAAGTTCAACGCTCTCTACGACGGACGTGTGATTTTCAATAAAGATGCGCCTGGGGAGGTTTGGCCCAGTCATAAAGATTACCTTACACGGGCAGTGGAGGAAGCAATGGGAAACAAATACGCCCGGATCAATTCAGGCATGTACGCAGGAGAGACGGAGAAAATCCTGATGATACAGCATCACGCGATGACATTACGTCAGGAGTTGCATGAAGGCTGTCCAAGACCCGGCATACTGACAAAACTTTTTCAGGAGATTGGAACAAGGCATAGCAATGACGATCAGCATTTGTATCAAATTTGTCTGACCTACTACCCGGAATTATTTCACATTGACTGCGACAAGGAACTCTTTGCCGTGTTAAAGTCGTATCCTCAGGATATTCGGGAACATTCCGGCGATCCAAACCGGCACGATGTTATCAATAATGCCGCCATCATCCATTCTCCCTGGATGGCTCATGGAGAGAAGTGGAATGATTGGGTGATGCAAAACCGCTGGGAAAGATGAACGCTTTTCAAACAAACTAAACAACATTTTTTACAAACAACCATGACCACTTACACTGAAATACATCGTGTTCCTGTTCGCGGACTGGAGGTGAACATCTCTTACGGCTGCAATCTCCAATGCGAGTATTGCACCCATTTGGGACGATTCATGAAGGGGACTGTTCCGCTGGAAGACCTCCTGCTTTGGTATCAGTCTTGGAACAGGAAAGTCCGACCGAAGAGAGTACGGATACTCGGCGGCGAGCCGCTCTTGCACCCAGACTTGGAGATTATTTTGTATGAGACGCGGAGATATTGGCAAGATTCCCTTATCACCTTGATCACCAATGGGTTGCTACTGCCAAAAATGGATGGTTCCATTTTTTATGCATTGAAGGAAACAGAAACCAACGTGAGTGTATCGAAACATTTTAATGACCCTTATTTCAATCCGCTGTTTGCTTCTGGGATCGAAGTTTTACGGAAACATGGAATTGAACCGCATATTTTGCAGAACAGCGGGCGGTGGATGAAATGTTACCGCATTGATGAGCATGGACATGCCCGTCCCTATCAAAGCAATCCTGAAAAGGCTTGGCATATTTGTGGGGTTAAAAACATCTGCACCACACTCCTCGATAACTGTTTGTACCGTTGCCCTCAACTCGCATGCTATTCATACGCTGCCAGAAAAGGATTTGTCCCGCTTGAAGAATGGAAAGCCGTCCTCAATTACAAACCGCTCACATCTGATTGTACGCAAGAGGAACTCGAAGCGTTCATGAAGAGCGGGGCATGTGAGCAGTGCAGTATTTGCCCCGAAGAATTTCAGTACGCCGACATGTATGAAAAAATCAACCTGTTCGGACATCCCCTAATCAAAAAACTTTTTTGTGGAGACCCTAACGATGACCCAACCTAGAATCAAAATCCTACAGTACATGCACGGCACTCAAGAGTATTTTCTGTGGAGCGAGTGGATCAACCGCCGTTATTGCAAGCGGCACGGATACGATTACGTTGTCCGGCACGATGAGCCGAGGAAAGACCGGCATATCTGCTGGCACAAAATCCCGCTTATCATCGAAGAACTCCGCGATTGTGATTACCTCCTGTTCGTTGATGCGGACGCTGTATTTTACAGTCATGACTTAATGGTCGAGAATGAACTGATCCCTGAACTGCATGGAAAGTCCATCCTCATGGCAGCAGACTGTGCCGACGAATCACTTCGTTGGAACCCAAGTTTACCTAATTCCGGTGTCATTTTGGTGAAGAATAACGACCAAGCCAAACAATTCTTTGCGGAATGGGACGGCGTGACGGAAACAGACGAGGAAACTCGTTGGAAATGGCCCCCGACACAGCGTGCCCTTTGGAATCACGTGTTGCCCAAATATCAGGACATTGTCAATACCGCTGTCAATTATTACTGCGCGAATGGTCACTGGGGACAGTACATCCGGCACTTTTGCCTCTCTTCCGGCAAAAAACGAACCGATTCGATGAAAACGATCTACTCACGTCTGACCTCGCCTTTCTATGAGGTGATCCGAGACAAACCCGTAATCAAGGTCGTGCAGTACCATTGGGGAGAACAGAACCGTTCCTACGCCGTCAATCAACAAATCAACGAAATGTACTGCCGGAGGCATGGATACGAATACGTCCTCAAAACATTTGTGCCCCGTGACGACCGGGCGGTTCACTGGTCAAAAATCCCGGTAATGCGTGAAGAACTGCACGATTGTGATTTCCTGCTCTACTTGGATGCCGATGCGTTCTTCTACAGTCAAGAATTGAGGATTGAAGACGAACTGCTCCCGCTCCTCGAAGACAAGCAGATCATGATGAGTGCAGACTGCGTACACGAAGGGGACAGGCATCAGCCGCACAAACCCAATGCCGGAGTTATACTCGTCCGGAATACTGAAAAAACTGCCGAAATTCTTCGTGTTTGGGATGAAACAAGTGAACGTCCCGGTCTGGAAGAATTTCGCTTCAACGGGTTACGCGAACAAGAAACTTGCTATCGGACAATATGGCAAGAATATGCAGAAGATGTCCAATTAGTGACAGAGTATTATCTGATGAATTCTGTTTACGGTATGTACATCCGGCACTTCATGGGAAGACCGGAAGATTTCCGTCTGCGGCATCAGGAACAATTTCTGAATAACCTCAAGAGCACTCAATCCTCCCGTAATAGCCGGGATAGGGTAATACCCCGAAATAAATGGACATGGGGGATCGGCATGTTCACCACGAAGAGCCGGACACAAGGGATGCGTGCAAGAACACTGGACAGTTACCGCGGTTCTGGATTTGACCCGCCTACTCTGTTTACCGACTCGAACAAAAACGGCGGGCTCTGGAATCTGCATCATGCCTTAAAAACACTCATAGAAGAGTCGCCTGATGCCGATGCGTACATGATTGTCGAAGGCAACGTACTCTTCTCGAAAAACATACGAGAGTATTTAGAAAAGGAACTATGGCACTCCGTCGGAGAACATGGCTGCATCTATTCGCTTTTTACACCGACGATTTACGCATCGCCGGATCGCTGGCATGTCGAGAACCGAGGGAGCAGGACTTGGATGTCGCAATGCCAAATTTACCATCCGCTTTCGGCAAAAAAATTGGTTTCTGACCTGGAGGACGATCTTCGTCTTCCAAGCCAAAAGCAGCAAATAGATGCTGCCGTGGGCAGATGGGCAGAAGACAATGGAGTCAATATCTGGTTCCACAGTCCAAGCCTCACACAACATGTTTTCCCCCAAAAAACTTCGTATGAAGCGAATCGTTTCTTGGATGCGAGAATCGGTTACGCACGGGATTTTATTGGAGTAAACAGGTCGATCCACGAATACTGGGCTGAATTCGGAACAAAGCCCCGCAAGAGACACCTACTGCCCCGTTTGGAAATCGTCGCCAAAGCAGATTCGACGGAGGACGGGACTCCCTTCCAGTTCACACCGGAAATGGCTCTCAATCTCGCCCACAAACTCGACCAATACAACTGCGACATTGGAGAAATCTCCTTTATCGGCGACACTCTCCTCACATGGCAATATGCCGGTCGGTGCGTTTATCCGCTCTGTATCACCGGAAAAATCATGCGGACAAAAATTACTTTTTCACCCAAAACAGAGATTGACTTGAGACCTTACAGGCTGCTTTTCGATGCGATTGACATTATCGATGACGGGACGCAACCATCATTGATCGAACAAATTGCGGAGAAAAATCCGCAAGGTACACAAATTATCAAAAGCCATGAAGTGCACAAATACTCTCAAGTTCCACTGCTGTTTGGAAATGAAGTATTTTTGTATCCTCACATCGACTACCAAACGACAGCAAGACAGAACTTGGAACCTGCGTTGGAAACACACCGCCGCTGGACACTCGACGATTTTTTCCAAAACTTCGATGAAATCTCTGCGGAGTTCGGAAAACAAACCACCTGTCATTCGTGCCGTAGTCCCTTACAAGACATTTAGAGAAACTTTCGCCCTGCGAGCCTTTAATTGTAAAAAACAAAATAATTGAGCCGCGGATGACACGGATAAAACAGGGATGAAAACAAAAAACAAAGCGAATGGGTTATCCAAAATAATTCACCCCGCATTTGACCAATTATCCGTGCTATCAGTGTTATCCGCGGCAAAAAGTTACTGCCGTTTGCAGTTTGAATTACTTACCTAAACCATTAACCATTTTCAAGGAGACTTACCAATGCTATCCAACACATTTGACCGCGTTTACGTCATCAACCTGCCCCGCCGAAAAGAGCGGTTGGAGAAATTTTTCAGGGGAATCCCTGCGGACTTTCCCTTCCGAACGCCCGAACAATACGCCGCCATTGATGGCGGACTCGCTTCTCCGCCTAACTGGTGGAAGGGCGGAGGCGGTGCGTGGGGATGCTACAAAGCCCATCTGCGCATTTTAGAGGACTGCCTGAGTCATGAAATCAACTCCGTCCTTATTTTCGAGGACGATGCCGTCTTCGTCGAAGGTTTTACCGAAAAGGTTCAAAAATTCTGGAAACACCTGCCGGAAGATTGGGAAATGGTCTATCTCGGCGGACAGCACATCCAAGAAAACATGGGGTTGCCCCGAAAGGTCAACGAATGGGTCTATCATCCGTTCAATGTCAACCGGTGCCACTGCTACGGATTTCGTGGTCGAAGGATGCTCGAACGGGCATACAAACACCTCAACAATTTTGCCGACTGGAAAGTAGCACATCACGTCGATCACTACCTCGGCGAATTGCACAAGCAAGTAAGGACGGGTTTTTACGCCCCGAAAGAATGGCTCGTTGCTCAATCAGAAGGAAAGAGCGACATCTGCGGAGAAGACTTGAAATTACGGCTCTTTCCCAGTTCGGAAGAGACACTGGCACCGGCAATCAACCGCCCCTGCATTGCTGTGATGGGAACCTATTTTAGCGGGATGAATACCCTTGCCGGGGCGATGAAAGAACTCGGATTGTTTCTCGGCTTGGACTTGGGAAAACACACTGATCCCCGGCAACCGCACTTTTTTGAGGACACCTATCTCGGCGATATTTGCCGGAATTCCTACTCGGAACCTTGGCTCGAAGAACAGAGACCGCAGATTGACCGGATCAATCATCTGCGCCGCTGGGCAGGGATTCAATGCAAAAAAATGCCGAAGGAGATACAGCTGGTCTGCGGGAAACATCCGATGCTCTCCCTCATGGGAACAGAAATCATAGAGGCGTGGCGTGAGCCGAAGTTTATTTGCGTTGAACGCAGTCCCGATGAGTGTTACGCTTCCATGCAAAAAATTCCTTGGTGCTGGCACCCCAGTGCCACCAAGTATGCCTTTAATCGCTTGGCAGAAGCCCGCGAAGATTTTTTTGAAAAGTATCGTCCCTCCCTGCTGCGTATCCCATACGAGGCGATGAAAGCAGAACCCAGGCGGATACTCTCGGAACTGTGTGAGTTTTTGCAACATGTTCCGACTTTGCAGCAGCGGCAGAATGCCGTGATACTGATCAAAGAAACAAATGACGATTTATGCTTTCCGCAGAAAATTGTTAAAGAACCTGTGAAAACAGGTCCCCCCGTCAGACGAAAGCAAAAAACAGCGAGGAAAAAGCGTTGATTCGGGCTTGTATTTCCCCGGCGGATAACAAGTACATGTTCAGTGTTTTTTCTCACACCAAGGCACAAGGGACACGAAGAAGTGAACCAAAGCCTTTGTGTCCTTCGTGCCTTTGTGAGAAACAAATTGAAAGTTATTTGAATCAAGAAAGGGCGTAAAACTTTCCCGCCAGGGCAGTATTTTCTGACCTATCGCTGACAGTTACACTGCGAATCAACACCGACAAACAACTTTAGATTTTTGAGAACCCTTAACCACATTACTGCCATGACTACAACAAAAAGCACACCGGAACAAATCAGCAAATACGACTACGATAAAAAAGGGCGGCTGAAAATAAAAAAAGGCTTGGAAATCGTTGCCGTTTATGGCTGCACGATGCAATGCCCTCATTGTTCGCATTATGCAACCTATAAAAAAGGGTACGCTTCAACAGAGGCATGCATTGCGCAATTAAAACCTTGGGCTGACCGTATTGTACCCACTGTCATAGTCCTATCGGGTGGTGAAGTCTTTTTACATCCCGATTTAGAAAACCTCATAAAGCAGGTCAAAGCACTGTTTCCAGCCTGCGGTCTATGGTTGCCGACAAATGGCTCGATGCTTTTGAAAACAAAAGATACTGTTTTCGAACTGCTAAAACAACTCAATGCGCATATTGTTGTTTCGAGAAAACAACACTGCCAAAACTTCCGAAAAGAATACGATTGGCAAAAAGTTTTAGAGGGAATCGAGCGGTTAAAAAAATTAGGAATCAGACACTCTGTTCAGCATTGCTCTTGGCGGCGGTTATGGAACAGTCCCGACGGATATGCAAAACCAATTCCCTTTAACAGCAACCCTGAAAAGGCAAACAAAGGATGCGGATACGATAAATGCGCTTTGTTTTTGCATGGCGGCAAGGCTTACAACTGCTGCTTTCTAGGTGTGGTGCACGAATCCATTGAAATGGGGGTATTGGACAAAGATGCGTGGGCGATTGCAATGGAATATGTTCCGCTCTCTGCCGATGCAACCGATGACGAAATAATGGATACATGCGATTCAAAGTTGATTCCGCAATGCAAAATGTGTCCTGACTTTTGGGAGGATTTTTAGAGTGAACAATAACGGGATGGAATACTTTCAACAGTATCCCGTCCGAAAAAATAAAACGTCCCGTCATGCGAACAACAAAAAGAAGAGGAAAAAGCGTTGATTCGGGCTTGTATTTCCTGACAAACCGCTGACGGTTATGGACGAATCAAAAACCGGAATGTTCCAGAATTGACTTTTTTTGAATTGCCGCTGCGTCGCAGCAACCAATTTTGGAACCATTTCAAAACTGTTTCCGTGCAGAGAACCCCGTGAAAACGGTCTGCATAGAAACACCGACTGCGAAAACGTTTTTCGCAGTCTTTTACAACCTGATTCCAGATTGGAATCACAAAACCATTTTTTTATAAGGAGTTTTACTATGTCAAGTTACAATTATTCATCTAGTTCGTCGAGTTCGAGTTATTCATCCTCTGACTATTCATCCAGTTCCAGTTATTTCTCCAGTTCCGGCAGTTCGTCCAGTTGGAGTTATTCATTCCCCGACGACTCATCCAGTTCGAGTTATTCATCCAGTTCATCTGAATGTGACCATGAAATGAGTTCTTCAGGCTATAATGTATGCCCTTATTGCGGATGCGCTGCGGGCGTGTATTACCAATGCACTAAATGCGGATATTCCTATGCGCTTCCCAATAGCGTATCCTGTATCTGTTCCAGCAGTTCGTCGAGCAGTTCGTCCAGCAGTTCGTCGCGATGCTGCTATTGTGAATGCCATTGCAATCCCGCCGGTTCATGTGAACATGACTTTGTAAACACCGGGGTTGAAATGTGCCCCCTCTGCGATTTTTCCCGGGGAGTTATCCGCAAATGTACCCTTTGCGAATTCTCTTATGTGGATTACGATATAATCGATTGTGCCTGTTCCTATAGCGGTTCCTCGAGCAGTTTCTCTTGTTCGTGCTCCTGTTGTAACCAAACCACGGAAACGACCGAAACCACGGAAACAACCGAAACCACGGAAACGACCGAAACCACGGAAACAACCGAAACCACGGAAACGACCAACACCACGGAAACGACCGAAACCACGGAAACAACCGAAACCACGGAAACGACCGAAACCACGGAAACAACCGAAACCACGGAAACGACCAACACCACGGCGACGACCAACACCACGGAAACGACCAACACTACGGCGACGACCAACACCACGGCGACGACCAACACCACGGCGACGACCAACACCACGGCGACGACCAACACCACGGCGACGACCAACACCACGGAAACGACCAACACCACGGAGACGACCGAAACCACGGAAACGACCAACACCACGGAAACAACCGAAACTACGGAAACGCCGACCGAAACCACGGAAACGACCGAAACCACGGCGACAACCGAAACCACGGCGACGACTGAAACCACGGAAACAACCGAAACCACGGCGACAACCGAAACCACGGCGACAACCGAAACCACGGCGACAACCGAAACCACGGCGACAACCGAAACCACGGCGACGACTGAAACCACGGCGACAACCGAA
>Ga0099364_10006158_pt1 | contig 17546 bp, 24 predicted proteins | sample TergutTh196P3_FD_73070 | JGI IMG/M metagenome (GOLD analysis project Ga0099364, IMG submission 73070) | Microcerotermes parvus P3 segment gut microbial communities from Pointe-Noire, Republic of the Congo - Th196 P3 | ecosystem: Host-associated > Arthropoda: Insects > Digestive system > Gut ...
TGTAGAAATCCGCCACCTGTGCCATAAAGCCGCTCCAATTCGACAGTATGTACGCCGGACAGAATTTTACAGGGTAGAAATATTTGTGGGTGTAAACGTCCGTATCCGGGACAAGGTTGTGTGTTTTCAGCAGATGCGCGGTGAGCAGGGCGGTAGTTTCCGTTGTTTCCACATCGTCGCCGATGGCCTCGATGGCAATCGTGTCGATATTGCCGCCAATCATCTCACCGGCACGCTGCGAGCTCCGGCGGACGGCACCGTCCGTTGCGTGCCAGCCCCGCTCGGTTTCCTTGAGCAACTGCCAAATCTCTTTGCGCCATACATAGAAATGGACGACCACTCCGGCCATGTTGCCGTTGAAAGTGGCGCGGGAATACTGCTCGGCGGCGTTGGTGCCGCTGGCGGCGGTAATCATGTTGGTGTTATGGATATTAACGCCTTTCGGCTTGCCGTTGCCGCCCAACAGTGCCCGCGGCTTCATCGGCTGCCCTTTTCTTATGTGTGAAGCGACGTCTTTCGGCGCCACCATTGCGTCCGGTATGATTTTCTCGTTTATTGTAAGGGTGCGCCCGGCGATTGCTACGGTTCTGATTTTATCTGGTGTTAAAAACATTAGACATCCTCCTCGATATTTTCCCATAACTGATGGACTTCGGATTCGATCAGAGCATTTTGAACAGCTTCATCGAGATGAAAACCCTGAGCGGCAAGAAAATCCTCAACGTAGCTTTTCTTTAATTTCCCTGTCTTTTTACCTGAATAAATCTGCTCGGCGGCGTTGACGCCGATGTGCGCCCACATCTTCATCCGGGCCTGCTGTTCGGTCGTCGTTTTGCTTTTGATGTACGGTATAACCTTGTATGTAAGGAGAACTGCAATCACGCTGATGACTGCTTCGAATATTGGTGTGGATTCTATCATTTTATACCTCCGTAATTTTAAAAGTGGTTTAAAGTCGATTTAAAAACGCATCAAAATTTTAAATATAGTCCATTCATCGGACGCGCTGTTTTAAAGCAATGTATACCGTGGCTTATCCTCGCCGAATAATCTGTAGCGCAAACGGTCGTCAATAAAGATGCCGAGAGCCGAAATGGGAATCCATAAGAAACTGTATAAGAGGCTGACCTGTCCGAGAATATTGAGCGGCAGCGCGCTGTAGTCCCAAATACCAAGCCCGAGCCAGAGGTTGATGATGACGCCGCCAACAAGCTCCGCCACCGTCACCATGGCGCCGCCGATGAGGGCCTGCCACACAAGCCCCAACTCCCAGGGCAGATAATTGTTAAGCGCCCCGATTGCCACAAAGCATATCCCGCCGAGGATGAACATGGACGGGTGGCTGTACCCGCGCCACCACAGCTCGATGCAGTAGTACAGGAAGCCGCCCCACAGCCAGAGAGTCGTTAACCGGATAATCTTATCCACCTGCATCACCACCCCCGGCCGCCGTGAGAAGCACTTGCATGTTTTGCCGCAAATCATCAGGCAAATCCACATCGTATGTAATCTCAGGCAGCTTGTCCGCGTCTTCCCGGCGAATCCAGATGTTTAAATGGTTGCAGTAGGTGCGGTGGTAGAAGATATACCTCATAGCTGCTTGCAGGATTACGCCAAAATCGGCGGCGGTCCAAAGGCGGCAAAGCTCCCCATCGGCGTGATAGGGGATTGCCGGGGTAGACACATCACCGGCGGCAAGCAGGGCGTCCAGATGAGGCTTAAGTCCCATAAGCTCGGTCTGGTCGTGGGGCTCAAGGGAGAAATGCTTTTCACCCTCGCTGGTTTCTACCGTAACGCCTGCGTGTATGACGGCTGTGCAGGCCGCGCCGACTTCGGCGAGCTTGGCGGCGTGGAATTGCTTGATTTCCTCCGGGGTCAGAGGCGGCGGCGTGCCGGTTTCTTGCCATTCGCTTTTCTTAGCGTCCCAGCGCGGGGCTATCATGTCCGATGGCGGGGGCGCGTCGATTAGGGTCTCTCCCGGTTGCAGGGCGTAGCCATATGGCGCCAGACTGCCGTCCGGCTGTTCTGTCAGTAATACGAATTCGACGTAATATCCGTCAGCGTCAATGATGCAGCGGTGTGGGTTGTTTGACATAATTTCACGACCTTTCTTAATTATCAATCTAAATCTTTAAATGCCCTCAGCTAAGCCGCTTTTAATTTCGGTAAATGATGATTTAGCGCATCGTTACACCAAGCCCGAGGTTGATGATCTTTTGTCAACTAAGGTGAATCAGGAAACAATCACATGGCATGATTTGCCAACCACGGGAGGGGCAACATCTCATCCAATAAACAGAGCTCAATATTGCAAGCTTTACGGAGTAGTACATTTGCGTGGGCGGGTAATAATGTCGCCTTCGCAGGCGTTAGTTTTTGCCAACTTACCGGTTGGTTTTCGGCCACCACCTACTGAGTTTAGTTATTTTTCTCCATCAAACGGTGCTCCCGCTACAAACATTGTTTTTTCTATCATATCGTCAGGAGACGTTTATGTTCGGCATCCTGCTTCTGGTACTACTTATAATTTTGTTACGGGGGATAGCTGGGATATTAGTTGTAGTTTTGCAGCGCCTTAGCGCGCTAAACCGTCGTAAATGTAAGGTTATCGAGCCCCACACCGCCACCATTATATGTAGTAAAAACGTATGACTTTGCTAACGACATCACTCCGTTTGTATCAACACGCAACCCAAAAACATCTGTTCCGCTTATACCCCCTGTTATACCCCCGTCTGAACGGGAAATGGATATGGGTAGATAAATACTGGCCCTTGGCCTAAACCCGACTGGCAATGTAGCAAATTGTTCTTCAGGAGGTATACCAGTCCCGCCTGCTTTTAACAAATAACCGCGTAGCCTTACAATTCCGAATTGGTCTTTGCAATACTGTGGTTTAGTGGCTTCTTGGATTGTGTATGAAAGGCTGCTATTTAGCGGTAAAGCATACCAAGTAAACCCCTCATCCACATTCACCTTAGTTGACAAATCCGAACGAATCTGCGCTAAATCATCATTTAGCGCAGCAAAATCCATAATGAAGTTTTCACTGACAGACGAAAACGATTCAGCGGCGTTCCGCAGCATGTTGGCTGCCTGATGTCCCCTGTTCACCATCTGCATAAGGTAATTGTAACCATATTGCGCAGGTTTTCCTGCATCGGAACCATTTGGCGAAATAATCTGATCCCACTCCCAATCTTCAGGAAGATTTGCGGGTAAGTGCGGAAAATCCGGTAAAAATTTATCAGCCATTATTAGCGACCTCCCTATGTGAAATAAAATGTTTGAACGTAAGCTGGTCCGCCGCCGGCACAGGAACGAAAACGCCGGCGCAGTCCAAGACATCGCCATTTTCGTTTAGCAATTCAATTTGTGTGATGTTTCGCAGACCGGAAGCAGGCGTGACGGAATAGCGCAAATCTGTCATATGCCCATTGACACGCTTATCAATTTCATTGATTGTGTAGACCTGATTAAGCCGAACTGCCACAATTTCTGCGGCGGTGTACCGGGCATGTAAATTCAGGAATAACGATGTTATGCTTGATGTTTCCGGCAATTTTATTACCTCCATAACTGGTTCTGTACCGAATGGATTTTGTCCCAACCGGAATCTACCGAGCTTATAATTCCATTCAGCCGGCGTATCCGCCATATCTGATAGATACGGTTTGTTACCAAGTTTCCACTTGCCCAGCCGGTAGTTCCATTTGCGAGGCGTGGTACTGATTGTCTCAGAGATTTCCATACCACCTGCAACCAAAGGAGACAGGATATAAACAATGTTTGCAGGCTTGATCCGGTTGACGAATATTTGAACTTCATGATACCAGTTGATATTTTCTGTGACTGTTTCGATGAACAGGGTATACTCCGGGGCGCGGAAAGGTTCCCGCCCCAAAGCCCAGCTGCCTAACTTGTAATTCCATTGGCCTTTACCTAGCCAGGCTCTGTATTTGTCTTTTCCAATCAGTTCATCAAGCCGCCGGAGCAGGAAACGAAAGGTAAAGGGTATTCTCATCTGCATTCGATTTAAAATTCGATCCCGTCGAAACTCTAAACCCTCGGTGGCGGGGTCAGCTTTGATTTCATATATCCGCTCAAACAACTCAATGCCCCGGACATCCGCGGTCAGAACAAACTGATTACGCCGTGCGTCATCCATTTCCATAAACCACTGGTTAAACTGAACGTCTCCGGCATCCGCAAGAATACCGGTTTCACGCACATCGTTATAAATAGCCGGGTATAGGCTGCGTAGATTAGACCGCATTCAATGTCACCGCCCCGTCCATAGGCAGCTGCTGAACGAATGCTGTCTGTGCCAACATGAGGTCGTCATCCGCTCCGTTGATCAAAACACCCGTCACATTTTCTACCCCATCGACCTGCATCATAGCGGTGGACATGCGGGCGCGATAGATATTGACAGCATACAGGTTGGTATTGCTGGACGCGCCGAACAGCTTGCGGCGCTCCAGCAGATACGCGCTGATTGATTTTCTTATCTCTGCCTCCACCTGTCCGACAGTAATGCCGAACCGCAATGTCAAATTTGCCTGCACATTTATCTGAACAGCGTTCGGCGTTGCAACTGTAACAAAATGACCGATTGGTGCAATCCCAAGCCCTTGACCATGATTATGCTCGGGGTCTAATTTTGTCTGCACATCATCAATCAACGCAGATGATGCCGGGTTGTAATCCGCGCCGATGATGCTGACTTTTACGGTGCCGCCGCCATTCCACACAGGATATACCTGAACCGCGCCGACGCCATCCATTTCCAGAATCCATTTGCGATATTGTGCAATATTCCCGCCAAATGCCGGGCGATTTATTTCCTCCAGATAACGGGCAAGCAGCGCATCGTCGTCCTCGCGGTCGCGAGCGGGGATGAGAAGGTCTGTCATTTCGGCGGATGCAATTTCGGAAAGATGTGTAATCGGAATCAACGGCCCGACATAATTATTGCCGGCCATGCCGGGGGTTTCGCATGTAAGGCGGTAGCTCCCAGAAATAACTGCACCGTCTTGCGCATAAACAGCCGTAACGGTATAAATCAGCGCATCGGTATCTATCGCAGTGGAAAACCTTGCCTCCATTGGTATTGAAACCGGCTGTCCGTTATTATCAAGGAAAGTGCCCAGCTTAACCGCCGGCGTTTCCATATACCGGTGAACGCCAGCTTCAGCTACACGCAGGTCAAGATATCCTTCGCGTGCGGTGAGTGCATAGCAATCAAGGTAATATCCTTTAAGCCTGACAAATCCCTGCGCAAGCTGCACATCACCGACGGCCAAGGTGTCGTAAATGATACTGCCCTGGCGTTTGTCCACCTTTGAGGGAACCATGTCCAGCGCATCGGATATGAGCTGCTGGAACGTGTAAGCATCCAGGTGTTCACCCACAAATGAAGTATCCATTATCTTATCGGCACCTCCCATTCTATTTTGCTTTCGCCCTCGGTAGTAACGGCAAGAAACTCCACATGCATCGCGTCAATACGCGTTTTCACTATCTTAAAATGTTGTATTTCCAAAATACGGTTGTCAACTGCCAGAGCTTCGGTAATAGAACGCTCGATGTCGGCGGCGATGTAATCGAAATCCAAGCCGAGATATTGTTCCAGTTCCATGCCGTAATCCCAGTTGTAAATAAGCCATGCGTACCGCTCGGTGTAAAGTATTTTATAAATTGCCTGCGTGACGGAGGTTAAATCGTCAACCATGCCCACAATCCGTTTGCTGCTTAAATCCAGCTTATATGTGAGCCCGGGTTCAGCCCGGGAAGTAAGTGCGCTGACGTCCGGCATCGCGGATTCCGGGATCGTTGGCGTCATGGCAAACCCTCATCCCTTTCTAAAACATAAAATTTCTGACCGCTGTTACATTGAAGCATACGCACACGGTCTCCAATCGCAAGGCCGCGCCAAACCATGACAGGGTCAAGCTGGATATCGACAAAATCCCCGCACCTTTCGCAAAAGTGTCTGTGATTTAAAAGCGTAGTGACAAAAGGCTTCACAAGGCAGGACAGGATAAGGTTGCCTTCATCGACCGGGAATTTGCCTTCCACTTCGATTCTCAACGGAGAAACGCTGATTACCGTGCCATACACAAAATCCGTGGGAGTTTCGCGGGCGCCTTGTGCGGCAGCCGCTTTCATCATCGCATCAACAAGCTTTTCGCCCGGCATTATTCTACTACCTCCAAAGAAACTTTCATCATGTGCAATTCGTTCTTGATTGTATGGCTGCACGCGTGCACCATCATATACCGGCTGATCATCATGTCGTCCATCTGTGTTTCCACCCAGATACCGTTGCCGGGCATGACCCTGAAATCGCCGATGCCATCCAGAGATAATTTGCGCGTCACCCTGTTTTTCAGCTTTATGAGCTGGTCGGCCCGCTGCTTAATCTGCGCGGGATTCAATTTTTCGTCGACCTTTTCATAGTGCTGAAGCAAGCCCCACCGGTCAATGGTGGAGCTGTCCTTGACGATGTATACTTCTCGCTTCGCGGTTTCCTTGTTTTCCTGCACAAATTTTATCTGGTTGAAAGTATCATCATCGATGCTGGTTTGATAATCGAATCCGGTCATCAGAGAAGCGTCGCCAAGGATAAGGTTGGTTTTAAGCTTGGCTATATCAAGAAACTCCAATGTCCCAAAATTGTCACGCACAAGAAACCATTGCCCGATGTCGATTAAAGTAAGGTCAATACTATCCTGAATGATGTCTGCCAGAGTTTTGCTGTCATAAAGCTTAACGGGCAGTTTATGCTTGCTTTTATGTATGATTTTATGCTTTAGTTCAAAGTCTTTACATATTTTCGTGAACCGCTCGGAAGCCGTTCCGGTTTTAAATGAATATGAATCGGTATTTTTAAAATATCTCAGCTGATCATAGGCGGTAACCGAAGTTATATTTCCGTCCGTGCGCCCTTTTCCGAATACCCAGCCGAAAAACAGTTTATGCTTATTTACTGTCAGCCGAACGGGGGAACCCTCGTAAAACTTCAGCGTCCCGTCCCGGACAATATCAAATGCCAGCTTACCGGGCTGCCCGCTAATCCGTCCGCTCCATGTGGCGCCGATGAGCAGCTCCGAAGCGTCGTAGATGACGCCGGTTTGGTTGTCTTGTATAAGAAATTCTATATTCACATCATCACCTCGGCGGCAGCTTCAGCGTGGTCCCGGGGTATATCAGGTTTGGGTTTGCAATATTGTTGAGCGCCGCGATTTCCGGATACCGGCTGCCGTCGCCGAGATGTTTCTGCGCGATTGCCCACAGCGTGTCTCCGGATGATACGGTATGGGCGCTAGATTGCGCTTTATCGCTTGGGCGCGGGGGTTGCCCGGCTTTAGGCGCAGCGCCTGTCGCAGCGGGAATCTTAAGCGTTGATGCGCCGTAAGAGCGGTATTCAAGCAGCGATAATGGGAGTATGATACTCTCATGGTCACCTGCGGCCCACTTGTTCGTGGTATCCTCTACCGACACGCGCATGTTAATACCGATTCCCGATACTACAAACCGAATAGCAGTTTTTCTCTCTATTGCACCGCGAAAATAGCTTGCAATCTGTGTGGGCGGCCTCCAGCGGCCGATAATAAAAGGGTAATAATCATCCCCGGGAAGAAGCGCCGGAAACGATACCGCTGCCAGCTTCCTATCCCGGAGAATATTGATTTCACCCAGTTTTACAACTTCTGTCCGAAGATTGTTACCCTGATACCTGACCGTGAGCTCTGCCGGATTAACCGGGAGCTGCATCGTGCCGCCGGCGCCGGAAAAATAAAACCCTATCGCCATTTAGTTTTTCACCACCAAACTGGATTGTAACGCTTCGGCAACTGAGTCTTCCACAAACTCAAGGATTGCGCCGGCGTCGGCGGTTTCGCGGATATCCCCGAAAGTTGCCGTAAGGTTCGGAGTCAGTTGAGTATAATGAAGTTGGTAATCTCGGCTTGCGATGTCTTTCAGCATTTTGATGTCCTCTTCGGAGATTGTGACGTCTTCCTCAATACGGCCCACGGAGCCGACGCGGCCGATGTTACCGCCATCACCGAGTCCACCGCCGTAGCCACCGCCAGCTCCGGCAAACAGGCCTTCGACCGGATTGCTGAAATCCGGCAGGTTATCTAAAGCATTGGCAAGGTTTTCTGCCACCTGAATCCCTTGCTTGACGCCATCGGAAACACTTATTTGCTCCATACGGTCAATTTTAATCTTTGCGTCGCCGTACTTAGCTGTAACCGCTGCCGATAATCCATCACGCCAACCGCCTATCGCCGTGGAAAGATTGCTTCCGAATATGGCGTCAATCGCTGAAGCTATGTTTTGGAGGATTCCCAAAACAAAATCAGCCAACCCCGCAAATAACCGCATAATTGAGCCAATGGGGTCGTCAAAAACATTTGCGAAAAACTCCGCGAATGTTGCAAACAAATTATACAGCTCCACCACGATGTTGTAGATGAACACAAATAATCCGCCGAATAAGCCGCCGATAAAGCTCATCACATCATCTGCCGTATATCCCATCTGCTGAAGAACCTGCGTAAGCATGACAACAGCGCCCACAATGAGTAGAAGCGGCCAGTGGGCAATTAGCCATGAAATAGCCATGCTAAGGCCTACCGCAGCCGCAATCGCACCGAGAATCATAAGCGCCATCTGTACCATCTCAATGTTTTGGCTCAGCCACTCAAATCCCGCTATTAGAATCGGGATGATATAGTCGCTGACAAACCCCATGCCCGCTGCGGCAGAGTTCGCGATACCAAGCATCATATCCTGAATGAGGGGGAGATTTTCCCGCAAAACTTGAAACAACTGCACGATTGCCGGCGCCATAGCTTCACCCGACAATTCCTTAATGTTGCTGTAATCATTGAGGAATTGCGTGACTACACCTTGTGGCGTTTGCGCGACCGCTTCGTCAAGACCATGCCAGCTTTCGGCAATCATATCGGTTATCATCGCGACACGCTCCATATCGGAGGCGTTTTTCAAAAACTCTTTCTGCTCATCTGTTATTGAAAATCCTTTTTTTGTCATACCGTCCATTTGCCCGTCAAATGCCTTGCCAAGCTGTGTGGCGTAATTCAGCATTTGGCTTTCATCAACTACCCCGCCGGCAGACATTCCAGCCGCATACATGGATAATGTGTCCATTGCAGCGTTAAGGGCTTCCGTATCCTTGAGATAAGTCGCAAGCTCCCCGGCACCGGAAATCATGGCCGTGTTGCCATACATAGTGCGGCCCTGGATTTCAGGAGCTTTTTGTAAAATCCGGCTGTACTCGTCTTCAATAGCGCCTTGGTTGGCCATAACGACAGCGAGCTGCACCTCGGCGGTATTTTTCGTATTAAAGGCGTCGAAGTGATCATCAACCAACCTCGCCCCGGATTTGATGGCCTGAACACCTTGCTGTACCAAGGACAGCGCTGCATTGACAGCCATGAGACTTCTCTGCCAGTCTTTAAACCCGTCTGAAACCCCTTTTTGTTGATCTTTTACCTGCTTCGTTTCATTGTCAGCGTCTTGAAGGCTTTTATTCATGTCGTCCAATGCCCGGGTGGCGGATTCAATTTCATGGCGAGCCAAACCGAACTGCTTGGAAAAATCGGCTTTTCGGGTGCTGGAATCCAACTGTTCCATTACGGATAAAGTCTGATTCATCGCTTGGAGGATATGACGCATTACGGGTGACATATGGTCATTCAGTTTTAGGGTGCTTGAGACAGTACCCACACCATACCCTCCTTAGGTCTTCTTTTTACGCCGTTTTTTCTCTTCTTTTATACGCTCTTGAATCATGGCAATAACGAGGGCTTTTTCATGTCTTGGAAGATCCACAAACCGCGACGGTTCCCAATGAAACCGATGCAAAGCGTAGTATGCTATTGCGGTTAAGTTATCTTCCTTTAGGAGTTTTTTGCCTCCACCACAAGATCGTCTATTGTGTCATCGAAACCCGAAAGCTTTACAATGGCAGTAAATAGCTTGTTTTGCTCCCCCGCTTTCAGAACAGCATGCAGGTACTGCTCGGGCTTTACAAAGCCGCCTTCCTTGAGAGCTTCAGCGTCCTTAAACGACGGCTCAATCGTATGATTGATGATAACAGCTTCCCTGTATTTTGATGCAGAGTAACGGGCCGTTTTGTTTTTGACATCCAGCACACTGGCCTGCTCCTGGTAGCTGTCATATTCCTTACCGCTCATTGAGCTAATGCGAAATTTTATTGGCTTACCTTTTTCATCGACAAGCCGTTTTGATATGGGGATCTCATCCTCCCAGTCCTGGTTCTTGTCTTTGTTGAGAAATTTTAAAAGATTCATTGTAGAATCCCCTTTCTGAATTGCGGCAATATAAAAAGGACTGCGTAAAAGCAATCCTTTTTATATACCATAAAGCGGTTTAAAATTCGGCAGTGATGCTTGTAATGACCTTCTGATTTTCGTCATATATAACCCACAAATCTTTTATGTTGTCTGTGGGATCATTGCAACGAAACGCTTCGCCCGTATCCGCGGTAATAACCATGTCCTCCTGCGGCACAATGTCGAGAGCATCCCAAAACCATTCGGGAGTGATGAAAAGCATGTCAATCGCGCCATTCAACCTGATTTTATTTACATAACCGTCTTTCAAGTCGAACATGATAACTACGCTGTTGTTAGAGCCGATTTTTGCATAGGTAATGAGGTCTTCAGTTTGCTCTTTCGGAGTGCCTACAACGTAAATGACATCCTCCGCCGTTTTCCCTCCCAGCTCAAGCATGGCTTTGATTACCTCGCCGGCATTCATATCATTTGTGATTTTGATGTTGCGGGATGCTAGCGCGGCTTCCTGATCGGCGGCCTGCTCCCTAACTTCTTGCCGCTGTTGTGCGTTATTGCCAAACTGCGGCACTATTATCAAGGCTAGAAGCAAAACACCCGCCACAACGAGCCATTTCTTCTGTTTGCGTTTTTTATCGATATTTCTTGCGTTCGTCGATGGCATACCGCAACCGGAACAGAAAACGGCATTGGCTGGATTTTTCACGTTGCAGTTCGGACACTTATGTTGTTTCACAAAACCCCTCCCTTTGAAAGTATCCTATCACACAAAATGGGGGATTGCAACACACGGAATCACATGTTATTGGGTTTGCCAAATGCTTCGAGCAGATCCACATCGTCGAACGTGAAATCAAGGTCTTCATCGAGGACACTTGTCTCTGTATCGAGTGCCGCCATCATCACGCTGTTAAGATTGCAGCCACGAAGGGCAACCGTTTGCCTGCCAATCGTACTTGTCGGGTCGTCGTTGGTTATGATAATGTCGAAGTAGATGTCACGCCCGTGTTTGATATAATCCAGCATGATTTGCCGGAATAAGCTGGTGACGTAGTAGACGTTCATTTCGCCGCTACCGCTCCATCCGGCAGCCTTATGCTGTTCACCGCGGCGTCCGAGAGTGCGAACCGGCTCTTTCTTTTTTTCAGCTTTCGCTTTTAGCGTACGAATCATGAACAGCGTTTCCACTTTGCCCTTTATGATTGCCTGCGCGGTGCCTTCCTGCCCGCTAATGGTATCGCCGGCGCGAAGGAAATTAGACATTATCTATTCCCCCTGTCTGTTTGAGCCGCGTCATTGGAGCTGCAGTATACTTGCATGTACAGTTTCTCCATAGAATCCACAGGCTGAATCCACAAGTCGGCTACAACGGCATCTATCGCCATCCCTTGCTTGGTCTTGACGTCATTATCTGGGTCGAAATTCTGGATGGCGCCAATGCTCTGCAGCTCACTCATGTAGCTGATAATATCAGTCCGGAATACCTGCCGCCCGGTCTCGTTGTTATCCACCTTCCCGATATAGGCGTTTTCAAAGCGGGTTTTTACCTGATTTCCGATGTCATCCAGCACTCGGATGACGCGGTTCTTCGAAAATGCGTAATCCTTATATGGCGTGAACCGGTGGTAAGTGTTTATATCCTGTTCGACGACAATCCCGCCGTCCTGCCGGCGGGTCAGAACGAATTTGCCTGCCAGCAGCGCAGCCTCGACGTCTTGGGCCTTGATTGGATTGATAATTTCAACCGCATTGGTAAGTTGGCGGAAAGTGTTAGATTCGTTGATTTCAGCGCCGGCGGTCATGCCCGCTACGGTAGCAGTAAAAATGGTCGGCAAAACATCCTCGCCGGCCTGATTGATATAGCCCTGGTCGACGCTGATGACACCCTCAAAATTGGCGTTGTTGTAGCCAGTCAAAACGATTTGGGACTTGCGGCCAGTCTTGTCACGCCTGTTGGAAATGAACGTCAGTGCGTTTGCCTTGATAATAGGGTTTTCGACCGGTAGCGCCATCGTATTCCAGATTTGCGGCTCGATAGCGTCGAAGTAATCCGCATAATCCGCCGGCAAGACCACGCCATCATCACCGCCTGAAAGAAGCTTCCCCGCGGACGCTTTAAGCGTCGCGCCATCAGGCATGTCAAAATCAACATAATCATTGTCGACTAAGCCCTCTCCGGATGGCGGTACCGCTTGGCGGTTCCGTTCTCTGCCGGAAAGGTATGTCACCACATCCAACAAGGTATTATCGCGTTCATTTTGGAAGATAGCCGCCATGATGTCGTTGCCGCGTTTACCTGTATACCGCGCTGTAATTTTCAAATCACCCAAGTTTCCGATCGCTTTTTGCCCGCCGGCATTAATGCGGTACATTAGGCACAGATAAGCCGAGGACAATGCTTCCCTGAAAATCAGGCTATCCATGTCGAAAGCGGACAAGCCAATCAGTGGAAGCGAGCGCCCGTCCAGCAAATCGGTGGAGTAAAGCCGGACTAATTCCTTTTCAGGTCCCCAGCCCAACTCTACCGGCATGGTCATAATTCCCCGCGCCCCCACATTAGAGGCGGGGGCGGGGACGCTTTCAAAATTGATGTACGCACCGGGACGCACTTTGTTTTGTGCAAGCCATTTTCCGCCTGCCATAATATCACTCCTTCAGGTTTTCGTTGATATCGAGCGTTTGCATATCCGGGACATCCGGCGCCGGGAGAATCACCCGGATTGGGTAATCCACAAAGAAATGCAGTACGCCGTCGTGCACCTCGGTGCGCATGGATGATGCCTTCACCGGCTGGTCATCGGTTTTGATGTATGTAAGACATCTGTATAGCTGTTCTGTAATTTCAGAGATTCGCTTGTTTTGGGAGTGCTTTTTTGTGTCGGGGTGGTACCGGATGTTAAAAAAATAGAAGCGGTTATGAAACCGCCCGTTGCTCGGAGATTGCTCGCTATTGATTTGGTGGACAAATAAGTATTCGCCGGGCGCGTTTTGGATAATAACCTCATTGGCGACGACCAGGTCGCCGCCGAAATGTTTCGTGAGCGCCCTTGTAACAGCGGACATCATGTAATTTCCGCGCATAGCATCACCCTTTCAACATTCCGGTAGCGTATTTTGCCCAGGCAGCGGAAAGCCGCGCGGGTATCTCACGTTCAATCTCCTGAACGGAAATCGTCAGCATGAACCGTCCCTCCACCCATGGGTTTTTCAACACCATGCCTGTCTCATAGTCCTTTACATACACAAATTTATCTCCTGACCAGTATCCGGGAATGAACCGCCCAACTTGCTGGAAGTGGCCATACTCGACAAATGAGGCGTACAGCTTTGGATTGATGAGATTAATCATGAAGTCATTGCCGCGCCGAGCAATTCCCGACCGGTACCATGCCCCGCGAAGGTCTCCGACTCCCACAGGCGTGCGTTTTTTAGTTTTTGTCAGAGCCCGCTCCGCCATTTCGAACAAAAAATTCTCAATGAATTTTACGCTGTTTTTGTCCAGTTGCTTGACGCCTTCGTTCAATTTTTTAAACTCGCTGTAATCAAAGCCGCCGCCGGACATCAACTGTTTCCTATGTCGCGGAACAGCACCTGCAGACTGGAGCCGTATCGGTTCGGGCGCCCGATGTTGCCGGAATAAACATCCTTACCGCCACGGGTAACGGTTATGTAATCTCCGCTTTTCAGCGGTACATCCGGGTCGCAGATTAGTGTGGGCTGCACATCGACCGGATTTTTGTCGTCACTGATAACAGGGCTGTCTTTGCTGCCGAAACTGATTCGGCAGCAGATCTCTTCAAGCCCCGGAACAGGCGCAGGCTCCAGCGTGGACACTATCGCGCCGTCCTCATCGGTTACACCTTCCGGATACCGCCGGACAGTCATGCGGTCGGTGTACATCTTGGCAAGAACATTTCTGACGTCAGGTAACATTGACACGCTTACCGCCTCACTTTTCTGAATGCCTGCAGCTGCTGCCTGTAGTTTAAGAGCAGCGTATCCAGCCGTTCCTGTGTATCATCTTTCGCGAAACTGACGGAGGTGTCACCTTCGCTGATGCTTGCAACCTTGCCGCTTGTCTCGGCGCCGGGATTGTACCGTAGTAGGTCGGCTGCCATGTTCGCCCACGTAAAATTTAATGCCCTCGGTACGGCATCGATATGGCAGTAGTTTTTTATCTGCTGCTCAATCTCGGCAAGAGCGACTTGTCGCTGCAGCTCGGATATATCCGGCGACGGAAGCTTCACCGCGAGAATCTCAAGCGGCGTCATGCCTGCACCGGGCTGCCCGAACCCATTTTGGGAGATCCGTCATTGCCCGGATTCAGTGTTTTGGGAGCCTCATCATCGCCGTCGTCGCCAGAATCTGCGGCCTCCGCCTCGCGGATTTTTTTGAGAATCCCTTTTTGGGTGGTCGCGCTGCCAACATCGATGCCATTGTCCGCCGCGTATTTTTTCAGGTCGTCGGTGCTCATGCCCTCAAGTGGGTCGCGCTCATCAGGGCCGTCGGGATCGCCAAGGCCCAACTGTGCCTTGAGTTCTTGATTTTCTTTGAGGACACGGGCGTATTCTGAAAAGGGGACGGTTTTTTGCGGGCTATGGACTATGACGTTTCCCTCGTTGTCGACGATGTCAAATCCCCGCGAGAGATAATCCTTTTTTTCTTGCGGCGTGTTGACGGGATATACTTTGTTTAGTCGTTTTGCATACATGATTTTTTCCTCCGTTCAGTATTAATCCGCGTTGATGATGACACCCTCTTTGCGGGTATCGATGATGAACAAGTCGCCGTACTTACGGTTTTGATACAGCCAACCGTCGCCCTGGGTGTGCTCGCCGGGCGCCCACAGCTTGATGTACGCGTGCTTATCGACGGCAAGCACAGACCGCGGGTGCACAAGAACCATGTTCATTTGCCTTGCTCCTGCAGCCGGTTTGAAACCGTCAGAGAAATCATAAGCGGTCTTCATGCGGGCAGGAGGCACCTTAACCAGAGATACGTCGTCCAAAGACCGTACTGAACGGTCAATAGCGCCGCTATTGCTGGTTACAAGCATCGTACGGGTAATCTGCTCCGCTTGCTTCAAAAGTTTAAAAACTTTCGGCGTTGCATACAGAATGCGCCCCTCCTCCGGCACCTCGTCATCGTCCATTTTCTGCATATAATCGTCAAACAAAGTAAGTGCGTTGATAGCAGTGATCACAGTGCTGTCTACAATGCCGCCCAGCGCAATATGCTCGGCATAAAGCTTCGACATGCGGTATGCATCGGTTTCAGGAATTGCCTGTTCATCTTCAAAGGTGTTGGTGATGTTGGCAGCCGACAACGCAAGGTTTGTCTCGTCCACGTCCATGGTGTCGACGAAAAACTCAACATCGCGGTCATGCTCAAGGGTTTTGGTGAAATACCGATTCTCCAAATCCTGACGGTTGAATCCGCCGCTGCGTCCATGGTCTTTATACCCCTGTACAATGATGTAAGGGATTTGAACCGTTTTAGCATTTAGGAAACGGATGCGATGGTCTGTAGAAGTAAGTCCCGCCGTTTTCAGCCCAGCCTTGTATTTTTGTTTGAGCTGTTGTAAAAACTTAATTGCGTAGTTTACAATATTAGCCATATTCAATTACTCTCCTTTCAAGCCGAAGGCCGCGTTGATAAGCTGTGCATCTACATCACCGGCAGACGAATTGCCAAGCTGGCCGGGAACAGTGCCTTTTAAATCAAGCTCCTGCTTGGGCGACTCCTTGAACAGGTACGGCTTGGATTCCCGAATAGGCTTCACCAAATCATCCAAACTAGATTTCAGGCCGCCGGATTCATCCAGTTCGATTTCATCCAGATTCAGACGGGAAATGATGTCGTCCGGGTCGTGAACATTCCCGCCGAGTCCCAGCTTGAGCGCCGTTGTTTTCTGCAGCTTTGCCATTTCGGTGGCATGTGTGGTTTGCAGGGTGGAAATATCACCCTTTACCTTGAGTACATCAGCCGCCAGATTTTTGGCGTCGCCGCTGGCGCCCAAATCCTTGAGGGCATCCGCCACCGATTTCAGCAGCTTCTCCGCCGCGTCCGACCGGCCTTTCTCGGCGGCGTGAGTATCCGCCGGGATATAGGTGCCATCGTTTCCGGCGACAAGATCAACGTCGATGCCATCCTTGCCCTTGCCTTTGAGGGCTTCTTCCACCTTTCCGGCGAGCTCGTCACCGAGAAGGGCTTTTATAGTTGCTGTTATCATAAATAAAATCCTTTCTGCGCTGTTCGCGCAATATTGTTTTAAAGAGGGTTTAAAGGGTATATAAAAAGCACCTGCAATGCAGATGCTTAGTGGATATGAATTTGTTTTACGAATTTATTGCTTTCGTAAGACTGCCGGCAGCGTCATCTTCAATGACTTCCCACCGGCCGCCCGGAGAACTACGGTCGAGGGGGGCAGGGTTTTTGGTGGAATAAAGATAGTCCTCATCGCTGTCGTCAACGATGCGCAAAGCCATACCATCACATTCGACGCCGAGACAATCGTAGATAATCCCGTCAGTCAAGCTGCAAGCACCGAATGTCTTTCCAACATATTTCACTTTCATCTCTATCCGCCCCCTTTCTTTTTAGGCTCATGTTTTAGCTTCAGGTCATATTGCCTGCCATCATATTCATACCAATGGATTTCGTATTGAAAATTATCTGTGATAATTGTACCACTTTTCTTTTCCCAACGCCAGTCTTTTCCGCCATATAAGTTAACAAGCCGGGGAGTCTCGCGCAGGTCTACGGACGTTTTATAACCTGCAATACCCATAACATGGGTTAGTAACGCTCCGGCGGGAACAATGCCTTTTAAAAAAGGTGCATCGACAATATGTTGCAGTTCAGCATTGAGATTCTTTCTTTTCTTTGAAAATGTACTCCTAGCGTATTTATGCCGCCATTCATCGTACTTCATATCTGCCGGTACGGTGTAATACTTTCCATCATTGTCTCGCGCCGCCCTGCTCGCGGGCCCGTCAAATTCATCCGGTGGAAAATACGGGATTGTACTGCTTCTGCAATGCGGGTGCATGGGAGGATAATTGATACCAGCAGCGGCGTCGGCTACACGGAACACTTTGCCATCAAGCGCGGCACAGATTTCGCTTGTCCGGTTGTCCAGAGTGGCAAGGTACTCGTATTTTTCTACGCCGACTTCCTTATATGCGACTTTTG
>Ga0099364_10006159_pt1 | contig 17545 bp, 19 predicted proteins | sample TergutTh196P3_FD_73070 | JGI IMG/M metagenome (GOLD analysis project Ga0099364, IMG submission 73070) | Microcerotermes parvus P3 segment gut microbial communities from Pointe-Noire, Republic of the Congo - Th196 P3 | ecosystem: Host-associated > Arthropoda: Insects > Digestive system > Gut ...
AAGGTGGTACTTATGCGCTCCTTTTCGCTCAAAGGCGCTTCCATGCGCCTATTCGCGCGCTCCGCATCCTTGCTCCGCTTGTCGGATCGCATAAATACCACCTTTTCCATGTAAGTCTGACCTGTAACCAAGGTTCTGAGTAGTTACCAATTTACAATGATTTCCTATTGACGAGCATGTCATACTGCGGTATAATCAACGTAGAAAAGGCGTTGCCGGTAAACGGTTAGCCTCTATTAACGAACGAAAATAACCGCACGTTTGTAGACTGGGCGGTTATTTTCTTTTGCCTTTGCCGGATTTCCATGCTATGTACGCCGCCCATACAACACCATATAATAAAATGCTTGCAATCCAGCCGCGCTTGCCTGTATAATGTGGCATGTTTTATTCGAGGTCTCTTTATGATTATACTGGGCATTGACCCGGGGGTCGCGACGGTCGGCTTCGGGGTGATCAGCGAAACAGGCAGCAACCCGAAGCCTGTACGATATGGTGTGATATCAACGCCCGCAGGGGCGCGGCTCGCGCTCAGGCTGGCACAGATTCACGACGATGTCGCACAGCTCATTGCAACATTCAAACCGGACGCGATTGCCGTCGAAGAGCTGTTTTTCAATACGAATCTGAAAACCGCCATATCAGTCGCCCACGGCCGCGCATCGGCTATTCTGGCCGGCGAGAAGCACGGTATCCCAATGTTTGAATACACCCCGCTTCAGGTGAAAAAAGCTGTCGTCGGATACGGCCATGCAACAAAACAGCAGGTCATGGATATGGTGAGGCGCCTGCTCTCGATGGAGCAAGTCCCGCAGCCGAACGACGCCGCCGATGCCCTCGCCATAGCCATATGCCACTCACGGTATGCTAACTCGCTTATGAATGTCGAAGGGAGAGGCGAATGTTCTACTATTTAGAGGGCAACATCACTGAAATCGGACAAAACTTGGCAGTCGTCGACATCAGCGGCGCAGGCTACGCTTGCAAGGCGACGGCACACACCCTGTCCCGTCTTGAAACAGGGAAAAAAGCCAAGCTTTACACGTTTTGTTACATTAAAGAAGACGCATTCGACATATACGGATTTTTTGACCTCAGTGAGAAACGATGTTTCGAGCATCTGCTGAGCGTATCCGGAGTCGGACCCAGGGCGGCGCTTTCCATCCTCTCTTCCGCAACACCCGAGTCGCTTGCGCTGGCAGTTATAAGCGATGATGAAACCGCATTAACGATCGCGCCGGGAATCGGGAAAAAGCTGGCACAGCGGATAATACTTGAGCTCAAAGACAAGGTTAGCAAGCAAGCAGCAGCCCCCCTCCCATCACTCCCTCGCATGGCGGAAGGCGCGGATCCACGCTTGGCATCCCCCGGCACAAAGCAGCGCGACGCCGCCGCAGCGCTCGCAGTGCTGGGCTACAGTCAGGGCGAAATATCCGCTGCAATGCGCAGGATAGACATAGATGCGCTAACGGTCGAGGAAATAATCCGGGAAGTGCTGAAAAGTTAGGAAAATCATGAGCATTGATTATAGCGATGATTTGAATATAGATGAGCAAGCAGACGCCGAACTGCTTTCCGCTTCGTACCTCAGCGAGGACGCAAGCGAGAGCACATTGCGCCCGCAGACATTGTCTGAATACATCGGTCAGGAAAAGGCCAAGGGGAACCTTGCGATATTCCTTGAAGGTGCCCGGCGCAGAAGCGAACCGCTTGACCATGTGCTGCTCCACGGACCGCCGGGGCTAGGGAAAACGACGCTCGCTGCGATAATCGCAAACGAGATGGGCGCGGCGCTGCGGAAAACATCAGGGCCGGCGATAGAGAAACCAAAGGACCTCGCCGCGTTGCTGACGAACCTCAATGAAAACGATGTCCTGTTCATAGATGAAATCCATCGTATGAACAGGGCGGTCGAGGAAATCCTCTATCCCGCGATGGAGGATAAACACATCGATATCATCATCGGCCAAGGCCCGTCGGCCACCTCTATTTGCCTTGAACTAAAAAACTTCACGCTAGTCGGGGCGACAACGCGCTCAGGCCAGTTATCATCACCTCTGCGGGACAGATTTGGGATTGATTTAAAGCTGGAGCTTTACACAACAGACGAGCTGCAAACTATTGTTGAACGTTCAGCACGCTTGCTGACGATACCGGTGGAGCCCGAAGGCGCACGCGAAATCGCCTCGCGCAGCAGGGGTACGCCGCGGATTGCGAACCGCCTGCTGCGGCGGGTGCGTGACTTCGCAGAGGTAATAGGGAGCGGCGTGATCACATATGAAGCTGCCGACAACGCCCTGACTCGGCTGGAAATCGACCAAACGGGGCTTGATGCGATTGACAGGCGCCTTTTATCGAGTATCATAAATAATTACGGCGGCGGACCTGTGGGTCTTGAAACTATTGCCGCAACTATAAACGAGGAGTCTATCACGATTGAGGATGTCTACGAGCCGTTTTTGATGCAACAAGGTTTTCTAACAAGGACACCACGGGGACGCTGTGTCACGCGCCGTGCTTACGAGCACTTGGGTTTACAAATAACGATAAACGATACACAACTAAGAATTGACGGCGGGGGGTTTTAAACATGGGAAAATATTTTGGGACGGATGGCATTCGAGGCGTAGCCGGCGCGGAGTTGGATGCGGAGCTGGCGTTTAAAGTGGGCCGCGCGGCGGCAACCGTACTCGCACAGGACAATGAGGAGCGCTCACGGGTTGTTATAGCAAGGGATACACGCATTTCATGTGACATGCTTGAAACTGCGCTGACAGCTGGTTTGTGTTCGGCAGGAGCGGATGTGACGCTTTTCGGCGTACTCCCTACACCGGCAGCCGCATACCTGACTGTGATATCCGAGGCTAGCGTGGGCGTCGTGATTTCGGCATCCCACAACACCTATGAACATAACGGCATCAAGCTCTTTGGGAGGAACGGCTTTAAGCTCACCGACTCACTTGAGGAACGCATCGAACGGCTCATTGATGACGACAGCGGGGTACAAAAGAAAACAGGCAGCGAGCTAGGCCGGATAAGCGGCGACCATATTTATTGGATCGATAAATACGTAAAGTCCCTTGTCACTGCCTCGGAGGGGCAGTACAAGGGAAGGATCGCGATCGACTGCGCAAATGGCGCGGCATATGAAACCGCAAGGGCGCTGTTTCGTGAGATCGGCGCCGAGTTTGAGGTCATTAACGATGAGCCGGACGGCATCAATATCAATGACGACTGCGGATCGACTCACCTTGATGGACTTAGGGAAATGATGCAAACCGGGCGGTTCGGGGTAGGTTTTGCTTTTGACGGCGATGCGGACAGATGTTTAGTTTTAGACGAGAACGGAAATGTTGTTGATGGCGACATGATTCTTGGGGTGCTGGCTCGAGAAATGAAAGCAGTCGGTAACCTAAAAGGCGGTGCGGTCGTCGGCACTGTCAACTCAAACTCAGGAATCAGCATCTTTGCCCGTGACAATGGCTTTGAATTCCACCGCGCCCAGACCGGCGATAGATATGTGCTGGAGATGATGTGGGAAACCGGCTGCAATCTCGGCGGAGAGTCGTCGGGACATATCATATTTACTGACGATGCGACGACGGGCGACGGGCAATTGACCGCTATAAAGTTTCTGAACGTATTGATTGCGTCCGGTAAAACGGTATCTGAGCTTGTGCGCGACATACCACTCTACCCCCAGGTCATGCCAAGTTATAAACTGACAGGCGGCGCAGAGGAAAGGGATATCATCATGACAAGCTCCCTGCTGCATGACGAGATAGCACTGCAGCATGAATCACTGGGTGGTGAAGGGCGCATACTGGTACGCCCGTCGGGCACAGAACCGGTCATCCGGGTGCTGGTTGAAGCAAAAACAGAAGTTTTGGCAGCAGAAAAAGCGGAATATTTGATAAAACTGATGAAAAAAATCGCTTGTATGCAATAAACATTGGTTTTTTTGCAAAAAAGTCTTGACTTTACTTGCTCCAGTAAATATACTGACGTATGCGACAGTGTGCTTCGCGTCTGTCGGAAGTGTGAAAAAGGCGATAATTCAGTTTAAAGGCTGAACGCAAATACAGGCCCTGCATAGTTTTTGGAAAATAGTCACTAGCGGTTAGTAGATGAGATCGCTGAAAACGTATCCCCGTCCACTAATAACTAACAAACTAATAACTGATGACTAGTTGGGTACAATTTATGTCAAAGAGAGGTTTCAAAATGTACGAAGACAAAACATTGGTATGCAAGGAGTGCGGCGAGGAGTTCGTATTCACAAGCGGTGAGCAGGAGTTCTATGCTGAGCGCGGTTTCCAGAACGAGCCGCAGCGCTGTAAAGTCTGCCGCGACAACAGAAAGGCCGCCGCGCGTGGTCCGAGGGAGTACTTCACGGCTGTCTGCGCCGCCTGCGGGAACGAAGCAAAAATTCCGTTCGAGCCCAAAACCGACAGGCCCGTATATTGCAGTGACTGTTTCGCCAAATCAAGGGAGTAAAGCTTAACAATCGGAGGTTTAAGGAATGACACAAATCACAAAAGATATGGTAATTGCTGATCTTCTAAAGTCGGAAATCGCGGAAATTGCAGTGCCGTTGCTTCGATCAATGGGGATGCAATGTCTGGGATGCGCGATGGCAAGCAACGAAACAATTGAGGAAGCCTGTCAGGCGCATGACGTCGATGCTGATGAGATGGTGGCAAGATTGTCGGCATTCATTAAGAAATAAAGGCATCTTTGTATCAATTGTCAAAACCCTAAGAAAGCGGGGCGCATATCTGCGGCTCGCTTTCTTTATCCGGTGCATTTACGAATGATTAAGCCAATAAAACTGTCCAAGCGGCTCACTGCGATAGCCGGATATATTGAAAAAGGCTCGGATGTTGCCGATATTGGGACCGACCACGGTTATCTGCCGGTGTATCTCGCGCAAAACGGGCTTGTCCGCCGCATTATCGCGTCTGACATAAGCGAGGAGTCCCTCGAAGCAGCAAAGCGTTCCGCAGCAAAGTACGGCTTTGCTAATAAGATAACTTTTATAAACGCTCCCGGTCTGGCGGGAATCAGCGAACATGAGGTCGATACCATAGTAATGTCTGGTATGGGCGGAGAAACAATCTCCGGAATACTTGCCGAAGCGCCGTGGACAAAGCACCCAAGAGTCAGAATAATTATGCAGCCACAAACCAAACTCGATATCATCTGCTTATGGCTGCGTGACAGCGGCTATGTGATACAAGACGCGGAACTTGTGCGTGACAGAGGCAGGTTTTATGTTGTCATGCTTGTTTCGGCTGCGGCGCAGGCACCTGCTGCACTTGCGCAGGGGTCAGAGGGAGCGCCTGCTGCGCAGGGATCAGGGGTCAGGGGTCAGGGGTCAGAGAATACACTTGTGGCGCAAGGCTCAGGGGATGCTAACGCAGGGTTCGGCGCGGTGAGTAGCATGAGTTCTTTGCCATATACGCGCTTGACGGAAATTGAGCTTTTTTCTATACTTGCAGGCAAAGGCGATCCTTTCTTTGCTGAATATATTGATAAGCTCATATCCAAAACCCGCCGTGCGGTGGAGGGGATGGCGAAAGCAGGGGCCGCCGGGTATGCGGACATGACGCAAAGGTTTGCGGCTTTGTCAAACCTCAAAGAAACGTTATAGTGGAGCAAATTGTATTAATAATCGTAACTATTCAGCAGGGTATGCATAATCTCGTCGTTGCGAGCGTTAGCGAAGCATTCCAGACGCCGAGCAGACGATAAACCACAGCAACTCAGGTATTTCGCAGTCTGGATTGCATCAAAGCTACGCTTCTCGCAAAGACGGGGACGGGGGTGCTGAGCAGTTACTAATCAAGGAGAATATAGAATCATGATTACTGTAAGCGATGTATTTGACTATCTGCGGAAGTTCGCGCCTGTTGAGCTTAAATTGGACTATGACAATGTCGGCTTTCTTGTCGGGCGCTCGGATTCTGACGCATCAAAAATGCTCATCAGCCTCGATATTACAAACGACGTCATATCAGAAGCGCTCGAAATCGGCGCGGGACTCATCGTTTCGCATCACCCGCTTTTCAAATCGCTCAAGAGCGTCACGGACGCCGATCTTACAGGTAAAAAAGTTGTGCGTCTGCTATCGGGCGGCATATCGGCGATATGTATGCATACGAATCTGGACGCGGCGCGAGGCGGTGTAAATGACGCGCTCGCGGTCGCTGCGGGCATTGCAGCCGATCTCGGCGGCGCGGAGCTTCTGTTAGAGGAAGGGAAGTTACCAGACGGAACCCCGGTTTCATATGGCAGGGCCGGGTATTTAAAGAACCCATGTACGCTGAGCGAGTACCTGGAGATGCTGAAAAAAGCTTTGAACACAAAGGGACTGCGCTACTATGACGCCGGTAATACCGTGCATCATGTCGCCGTTGTCGGCGGTTCCGGCGGGACCGAGCTCCATAAAGCGATCAAACGCGGCTGTGACACTTTCGTAACTGCCGATATAAAATACGATGTCTTTCTTGAAGCAAAGGAGCTTGGTGTAAATCTCATAGACGGCGATCATTTCTGCACCGAAAATCTCGTCGTCGCAGTTCTCGCGGATAAGCTGCGCACTGCATTCCCGGAAGCGGAGGTCGCCGTATCCAAGTGTCATATGCAAACAGTGAATTTTTATTAATTAACTATTGATTTTTTATTACATTCAGTTTATCATGAAAAAGCTCGGCGGTTACTGCGCACCGTGCGATCGTATAGGTATTCTATGCCTCGCCGGTAATCAGCAATCCAACTAGCTCGTGCACCGCCCGGAAGGCGGGCGCGAAGCTGCAAGAGTAATAATTTACGTGAAAGAGGAGAAGAAAACATTTATGCACAAAACTAAAAAAATCTCCGCGGTATTGCTCAGCCTCACGCTCCTGCTTGGAATCTTGGCAGGGTGCGGCAGTGAACCGCAGGACGAGAGCAGCCCGCAACCAAGTAGCCCACAGCCACAGCGCGATGAGATATCCGTTGGTCTCGCGCAGGACATTGACGACAGCTTGGACCCGCATCTTATGACATCGGCAGCCTCACGCTCGGTTCTTTTCAATGTATTTGAAGGACTTGTAAAGCCTACACCTGAGGGCCGCCTAACACCAGCCGTCGCAAGCAACTATACGATATCCGACAGCGGCGATATTTTCACTTTCACATTGCGTGAGGGCATAATGTTCCACAGCGGCGAACCCGTCACAGCCGATGATGTCGTGTACTCCATTTCACGCGTCGCGGGATTCGAGACAGGGACTCCGCTGATATCGGCATTCTCGATCGTTGGTTCGGTCACAGCCGAAGACAGCAGTACCATAGTTATAAGCACAAGCGAACCAAACATTGAATTTCTGGCCTTTCTGACGGCGGCGATCATTCCGCGCGGCTATGACGCGCAGGCGACGCAGCCGATTGGCACAGGGCCATATAAATATGTCTCCCGCTCGCCGCAGGAGAACATAATACTTGAAAAATTCGATGACTATTGGGGACAGGGCGCAAACATCAGGCGCGTTACGTTCCGCATACTCGATAATACCGAGGCGCTTATGATGGCACTGCGCGGCGGGACTATCGACATTTGCCCGAACCTGATGGTAAGTCAGATGGACGAGCTTCAAGCTCGAGGTTTCAATTTTGAGATCGGCACAATGAATCTCGTGCAAGCCATATACCTCAACAACGAAGTCCCCCCGTTTGACAATATCGACGTGCGGCGCGCGCTTTCCTATGCAATAAACCGTGAGGAAATCATGGAAGTGCTGGCTGATGGGCTCGGAGTTCCGCTTGGCAGCAGCATGTATCCGGCGTTCACTAAGTACTTTACGCCGGAACTGGTTGATTTATACGAATTTGATGCGGAAAAAGCCCGTGAGCTTCTCGCGCAGGCAGGTTTTCCCGATGGTTTTGATATGGAAATAGTCGCACCGTCGAACCACCAGCCGCATGTTGACACCGCGACCGTCGTGGTCGAGCAGATGAACGCAATCGGAGTAAATGCAACGATACGGCTCGTTGAATGGGGCACATGGCTGTCTGATATATACACTGCGCGAGAGTATCAGTCGACTATCATCGGTGTTGATGCTTCCGTTATGACTGCGCGGGCGATGTTCGAGCGGTTTACGACAGGCAACAGCAACAACTTCACGAATTTCTCAGATTCGGAATTTGACATGGTTTTCGCCTCCGCGATTGCCGCAACAGACGATGTAGAACAGACACATCTATACAAACAGCTTGAGCTTATACTTGCAGATCGCGCCGCGAACCTGTATATTCAGGATCTATGCGACATAGTGGCGATAAATGAAGACATCGGCGGATTTGTTTTCTACCCGCAATATTTGCTCGACTTGGCGCGACTGTATTTTAACTAAATAACGCTCACCCGTATATTAACCACTATGCACTGACAACTTGCGGTCAAAGACCGCACTTGGAGAGGGGTGATGGCAATGCGATACATCCTAAGACGCGTGGGTGTGCTTGTCGTCACCCTTTTTATCATATCCGCGCTCACATTTTTCGCATTCCAACTCATCCCCTCGGATCCTGTTACAAGAATGCTCGGCACGGAAGCAACTCCGGAGCTGGTCGCCGCTATGCAAGCAGAAATGGGACTTGACAGGCCGATACCTGTCCGGTTTTTCAGATGGCTGTCAGGGTTTGTAACGGGAGATTTCGGCATATCATATAGTTACAGCATATCCGTCACGGAGCTTCTGGGCGACAAAGTCGTGACGACCGCCGCGCTCTCGGCAATGGCGTTTTTGTTAGTCTGTATAATTTCAATACCACTAGGTTTACTTCTGGCGCGTTATTCGGACATTCAAGGCAAAGGCGCGACGGCAACGTTTCGGCGTGTCATAATGACTGCGGTGAATGCCCTTATCCAAACAATCATGGCAATACCCCCGTTTTTCACGGGGATAATCCTCACATTCATTTTCGGGCTTGTGCTGCGGCTGTTCACGCCGGGCGGGTTCGTGTCTTATACGGACGATGCAGGGGCGTTTTTTCTGTATATGATATTCCCAGCGCTGGCAATCGCGCTACCGAGAAGTGCAATGGTAATAAAGCTTTTGCGCGGCAGCATTTTGCGCGAAGCAGACAGCGACTATGTGCGCACTGCATTCAGTCGCGGCGGCGGACGGTGGTATGTGCTCATAAAACATATCTCAAGAAATGCGATGATTCCCGTCGTGACATTTCTGGCTATGACGCTCTCTGACATCGTTGTGGGCAGTATAATCATCGAGCAAGTGTTCGCTGTTCCCGGAATGGGACGCTTGCTGCTGCTGTCGATAGCAAACAGGGATTATCCCGTTGTGCAGACGATTGTTGTGATTATCGCATCGGTTGTCGTTGTCGTGAACTTTCTAGCAGACTTGGTATATCAGTACATTGACCCACGGATAAGGCTGAATTAGACGCTTCGCGACTCAGGGGTCAGGAGACGAGGGAACATGGACTTGAAAAATCGCAACTATTCACTACCCTTTCGTCATTGCGGGCTTGACCCGCAATCCCCTGCGTATATCGAGGGGATTGCGGCTCGGAGGCCGCAATGACGAGGCTTGTAAGGTACCATTTATATGATTTTCAAGAAAAATTACAACTTCATAGCCGGTGCTTTTATTACTGCGCTGATGCTCGCCGTTGTTATTACCGGCTACTTTTGGACGCCTCGCGCCCCGAATGCGATTGATTCATCAAACCGCTTTGCCGCTCCTTCGATATCATATCTGCTCGGGACAGACAACTTCGGGCGCTGCATATTCAGCCGGGTGATTGAAGGCGCGGGCTCGACTGTGCTTGTTGCGGCGGCGACCGTAGCCATCGGCTTAACTGCGGGGCTGATAATAGGCGGGATTACAGGCTACTTAGGCGGCTGGGTCGATGAACTGCTCATGCGTACTGGGGATGTTATCATGGCGTTTCCGAGTATACTTCTGGCGCTTGTTATCATCAGTTTGACCGGCCCCGGGCGGTACAACATAATAATGGCGCTCGGCATTTTGTTTATACCCAGCTTTGCGCGTGTTGTCCGCGGCGAATTTGTGCGGCTGCGTGGGCTCGATTTCGTGCACAGCGCGAGAATAATGGGAGTCGGCCATGTCCGCATAATGTTCGTTCATATCCTGCCAAACACTGTGCCGGTCATACTGCGCAGCATAGCAATCGGATTTAACAACGCAGTGCTGGCGGAGGCGAGCATGAGCTATCTCGGCCTCGGCGTCCAGCCGCCTGATGCGAGCCTCGGCAGAATGTTGTCGGAATCGCAGCCGTTTTTATTCACCGCGCCGTGGTACGCGCTGTCCTCGGGCATAGCGATCGTGCTTTTGATACTCGGATTAGGATTGTTAAGCGAGGGCATCGGGGGGCGTAGTCGCACGAACGGATGATTTTCAGGGAACAAAGATCAGGGAATAGGAGTCAGGGGTCACAGGGCGCTGATGGCGAAGTCAATTTGTTTTTAGTTAAAACAGCGAGGGGGCATTGCCGCTTATGCTTGATATCAGAAACCTTACTATCACGTTCACCGACGATTTCGGCGGTGAAGCAGTGCTTAATGTGAATCTACAAATGCATCAGGGCGAGCGGCTTGGACTTGTTGGCGAATCCGGGTCCGGCAAAACTATGCTCGCGCTTGCGGTCGCCGGGCTATATCCGCGCAGCCGCACCGATGTGACGGGCGAAATTTTGTTTAATGGCTCTGATATACTCAAATGCAGCCCAAAAGAGCTGCGCCGCTTGCAGGGCAAAGAGATAAGCATGGTTTTTCAGGAACCGATGACATCACTCAACCCGCTGATGAAAGTAGGGCGGCAAATTGAGGAAACTCTTAAACTGCACACCGATTTATCTCCGCAGCGCCGCCGTGAGCTTGCGCTTGAAGTCATGGACAGGGTAGATCTGCCGGAGCCGGAGTTAACGTATTACAAATACCCGCATCAATTATCCGGCGGGCAGCGTCAGCGGGCCATGATTGCCTCCGCAATAATCGCCGACCCAAAGCTTCTGATAGCCGACGAACCGACGACCGCGCTTGATGTAACTGTGCAGGGGCAGATAATCGCGCTTTTGAAGCGTATCAACGTGAATCGCGGAGTCGGGGTATTATTCATTTCTCACGATCTGTCTGTCATACGCCAATTATGCAGCCGTGTGGTTGTAATGCACTCCGGACGGATAGTCGAAGACGGACCGACAGAGGAAATATTCAAAAGCCCGCAGGAAGATTATACAAAGCAGCTAATCTCAGCGATCCCGACACGCAGCGGACGAGCGCGTAAGCGTCTGTCCGCGCAGTGGGCGCGGGAATAGGGGGCTAGGGACGAGGGAGGATGGTTATGAGCGGGATGGTTCTTTTTGTTGATAGCTTGAGCGCTTGGTATGGCGGCGCGGGTATTTTGAGGGCCGGGAAGCGATCGCGATCGCGGGTGCAGATTTTGTATGATGTTAGCTTCACCATCGCGCAGGGCGAGATACTCGGACTCGTCGGAGAATCGGGTTGCGGAAAATCTACGCTTGCGAAAGCTGTTTGCGGCATAGTGGATGATACCGCCGGCGAAATAACGCACAGCGGCGGACGCCCGCAAATGATTTTCCAAGATCCTCTCAGCTCACTCAACCCTGCTAAGACAATCGGATGGATCGTAGAAGAACCCTTGCGTGTAGTGGGCGGAACAGATTCACGAGAACGCCGCAAGCTTGTACACGAAATGCTCGAGCGCGTCGGACTTGGCAGCCGTTATGCAGCACGTAAACCGAACGAGCTTTCAGGCGGGCAGCGCCAGCGGGTCAGCATTGCTGCAAGCCTCATACGCCGCCCAAGACTTATTATCGCCGATGAACCGGTATCCTCGCTCGATGTGACTATACAGGCGCAGATACTAGACCTGCTCTTGGAACTTGGCCGCGATTTTAATCTGAGCTACCTGTTTATATCGCACGACATGAATGTAGTCTATCAAATATGCGACCGCGTTATGGTGATGCAACGCGGCAGAATCGTCGAAGAAGGCACGGTAGAAAAGCTGTTTGAAAAACCGGAACACGAACATACAAAGCAGTTGCTTGCAGCAACTGAGGAGGACTATATATGATACTCGCTATAGACATTGGCAACACCATCATCGTTATCGGCTGTATCGAAGAAGATGAAATCTCGCATGTTATCAGGATATCCGCAAACATAACAAAAACTGCCGACGAATATGCATCTCAAATCAAGAGTATTCTCAATTTCCACGCTGTTGACACGTCGAAAATACACGGAGCTGTCATCTCATGCGTCGTACCGCCGCTGACGCAAGTATTAAAAAACGCGGTGAAACTGCTAACAGGTACTGACGCAACAATCGTCGGTGCGGGCATCAAGACAGGCATGAACATACTTATAGACGACCCCGCCCAACTCGGAGCCGACATGGTAGCGACAGCGGTCGGCGCGCTGGCATTTTACGAGCCGCCTATAATTGTGGCGGATATGGGCACAGCTACAAAAATGTATGTCATAAATAAAAGCGGGAGCTTCATCGGAGGAGCAATAGCACCGGGGATTTCGCTGTCAATGAACGCGCTGGCGGCAGGCACATCGCAACTGCCGCGTGTACCTATCGAAGCCCCGGAAAAATGCATCTCAGCCAACACCATCGACTGCATGAAAAGCGGTGCGATATTCGGCGCCGCATCAATGATTGACGGAATGACATCAAGATTTGAGGCCGAACTGGGCGAGCGTGCGCAAATCATCGCGACGGGAGGATTAGCCGAACCGGTAATCCCGCATTGCGAACGTGAAGTCACATACGACCCGCACCTAGCCCTACGCGGACTGAAAATAATATACGAGAAGAACAGGCGGAAGTGATGGAGGCGCCATCACTTCTCCCGAAAAACAGCGCCATCCTCTACACGGTAAATAATATCGCAATGCTCTATCGTGCTCAGCCTATGAGCGATGATTATCATCGTCTTGTCGCCCTGAAACTTCTCTATCGCCTCCATGACAGCCCTTTCCGTCTCGTTATCCAAAGACGACGTCGCCTCATCGAGAACAAGGATCGACGGATTATTATACAAAGCACGTGCAATACCTACCCGCTGCCGCTGACCGCCGGAAAGCCGTATGCCCCTATCGCCGACTACAGTTTCGATGCCCTCAGGCAGTGAGCGCACAAAATCTGCGAGCTGCGCCTGCTCAAGAGCGCGCCAAACTTGCTTAACATCGACATCGGAGTGATCGATCCCAAACGCCACGTTTTCCAGTATGCTCTCATCAAGCAAGTATATATGCTGCGGAATATAACTCACATTGCGGCTCCACTCATCGAAATTGTGGTGGATGGACTTGCCCTCGAAGAATACCCCGCCTGTTTCGGGAGGAATCACGCCGAGGATAATATCCGCAAGCGTTGTCTTGCCAGCCCCAGTCGGCCCGACAAACGCGACTGATTTTTTATAGGGAACTACGAGAGAAATGTCTTTTAGCACCGGAGTTTGCGTATTCGGATATTGAAACATAACCCCGCTGACAATGATATCCCGCACATCAGCGGGCAGGTCGGTTTCGGGCACCGGTGAATCAAAAAATGCTTCATCTTCCTCAAACAGGCTTTTATAAACGGCATCCACAGACGACCGGGAGTAGAGTACATTGTTGAGCATGTTGACCTGACGCGAAACGGCGGGCAGAAGCCTGAAAGCCGCAAGTACAAACACACTGAGTTGCGGTACAAGGGATGCAACATCAGCGCCGCTGACAATCAGTGCGCCAATTATTATAAACGCCCCGCCGAAACAGACCGACTCAATGACAAGCTTAGGAACTGCATCAAGAGCGCGATATTGAGTGAGATACTTCACAAAGACGTTGCTGCTTGCCTCAAAATTGCGATGGAAGTACCCCTCGCGCCGAAGCACTTTTACCTCCTTGATTGCGCCCAAAGCTTGGTTTACAGCTTTGTTCATGCCGATTGACGCACCGCGGACTCTCTCTCCCGCAGTACGAACCTGTCTGCGAAACACTTTAAGGTAGAGCATTACGCAAAGCAACGCCATAGCGCAAACGCACAATGTCATTATCGGCGATACAATTGCAAGAAAAATTACGATAAACATAGTCATAAAAAGATCTGTGAGCAATAACAGTATGCTGGTGATAAGTCCAAACATGCTCTCAACATCTGTTACAATAATACGCTGTAGTTCCGCGAGGTTCTTACCGGTATGGTAGAGATATGGGTAATCGAGAATCTTCCGAAGGAGTCTGCTCGACAGATTAGCCTGTCTCCGTGCTATGACGCGATACTGTATTTTCGATACGGCATACAGATAAACCCCGCGAAAGATGTATACCCCCGCGAGCATAAACGTCAGTAATGCCAGAAATGCGCCTGTGCTTGAAAAACCCAGCAGATCGTAAACATATTTGACATATCGGTTAGTCTCGATCATTGAATCGTCCAGCAATATAGAGATAAACGGCGAGATCAACGATAATGCCACCGTCTCAAGCAACGCACCAATGATGATAGCCACAAGGAGTATTATTAGCTTGATTTTGGTGTCGCGGTCGAAGATTCTCCGGAGTTTACTAAGGATTTGCATGAACTGTCTCCAGTCGTTATTAATTGGTTCCAATGAGTACATCGGCTCATCAGTGATACACCAGAAGTCTGCGTATAACTATAAATCGTAAGCAAAGCACCTACCTCTCAATGAAAGATTGCTCCTATCCTTTTCGCTCTCGTTGTCCTGCACGAATTTTACATTCAGATTGGTTAACTCAAATTCAGCTTGGCTTATATGTTTCCATGAAGTAACCCCGGTTGTCTCCAAAAACAGTAGGCTCGATTATAATTAAATCTTTTATTGGAGTGTCAGTGAAGTTAAACTTTGGCATTGTCTTGTCTCCATTGCATCAGGATTAGTTGTCATGGGAACTCGCCACACATTGTTGATAATATCACAGTTACTGCCTATGCTCAACTACAATTTTTTGGTCGAATCGGTCGACTTATCCGGCCGTTGCGATATAATGAACATGTCAAATCAAGCGGTTTTAGGAGGTCTGTTATGAATATCGCGTTATCTGTTTTAAAGGAAAACCCGGCAAAATATTTTGAACTCGCAAAAGCCAATGATATTATCGTAACCAGGCGCGGGCAGCGCCTAGGTCGATAATCTGTGAGGAAACCGCAGAGAAGTTCAATAGGGCAGTTGCTTTTATAGAGTTGATGGATCTTACCAAATCTGCGGTAGAAGTAATTACGCCGGCTCAGTTGCTATCAAGAACAAAAGATGCTTGATAGCATCAGTTTGTCATAGTATTCTTTATTATTGGTGAGTATAGCCCCGCCCTCGCCTCCAGTGACTGTTTTTTATTCGACACTCTCAACCTTCATCTCGATATCGTCCCTGCCGAGGAAGGCGAAGGCGGCAAGGTAGACGGTTTTGCCGCTACCTATGTATTTTTTGTGGTAGCCTCTGTCTTTTATCTGACACATAGCTTTATCGAGCGCTTTATCGAAGAGCTGCTGCTTATTATCCTTGCTTGCGTCGGGCGCACAGCTTTCATATTTAAACTCCATAACATACACGTAATCATCTAGTTCGAGAACTGCATCCACCCTACCTTTTGATACAGGTACTTCAACGTCCATGTCAAACCCTAGTACCTTCATCGCGACGTAAAATATCGAATGATAATATGCCTCATCGCCGCCTTGGAGTTGATAGGGGATCGAGGCGAACAGTCTACGCAGTGTTTCGAGCATTTTTTGCAGATCGCCCGCTTTTAGCGCATCGTCGATATCCAGCCGAGCCTGCCCTGCACGGACGTCATTGCTTTCTGTCAAAGCTGCCAAGACATGTAAGCTAAATGCATCCCTGACTTCAAAATTCGGTATGTCAACTTCATATATAGGCATTCCGGATGTCGGCGGTATGCCCGTGACGGTAAGATAGCCTGTTTGAAACAGCACAGGTTCTATCGTGATATTGGCGATGTCCACAGAATCAAGCATGGATTCCGTGATTCTGGTGTTTTTTAGATTGGTGTAGGACTCCGGATGTTTCCTTATATAATCGAGCAACAGCTTCGGCGTACCGCTTGAGTACCAAAATCCGGAGAATTTCTTGCTGTTGAAAAAATTCAATAGGGAAAACGGGTTGAGCAGTTTGGATTCGCCGTTCCAAGAATATCCGTCGTACCACTCCAGTATCTTATCCCTAATGCTTTCACAACTTTTAAATCTTTTATGCGTTTTCAGATTATTGATGTGGTCGGTGAAATAAAAATCAAGGCATTCAACGGGTATGCCGCATATGTCCGCGTAGTTTTCCTCCATTGTTATATCCGTTAAGTTATTGAGTTCGGAAAAAAGGGAGGTTTTTGTAAACTTTGACACCCCTGTGATGAATGTGAATCTGAGGTATGGATCCATGGACTTGAGTATGCCGTAAAACCCCCTTATCACTTTACGGTTCGCTTCCGCCGTCGCGATATCGTCAATATGGTCAAGTATCGGCTTGTCATATTCATCTATCAAGACTACGACTTTCTGACCATATTTTCTGTATAGCAGTTCAATCAGTCGCTTAAAAGTATGTGAAAGGATTCCGCCGGATATGTCAAAACCTTCATCTTGAATGCGCTCCTGCAAAGTAAGCAGCATTGCGGTTTTTAATATTTCCGGCGTTTCATTTGAAATATTGCTCATATCCAGCCTTATCACCGGATGCTCTTCAAAAGCATAGCTTGAATCATATATCCAGAGCCCTTTAAAAAGCTCCTTGTTGCCGCTCAACACCTCGCCTATCGTGTCAAGCAGAAGCGATTTCCCGAACCTCCTCGGGCGCGACAGGAAATAGCAACTCGCACCGTTAATGAGATCATAAATATAATGAGTTTTGTCAACATAGACGCAGTCTTCTTCAATTAATTTCCTAAAACTCTGTATCCCAAGCGGTAATTTCTTCATAGCTATTCTCCTATTTATTCGCAGTATGGCTTGTTAGACTTTCAGCCTCCATTGCCGTTCGGCGGCAGTTTCCCTGCATACACGGGTGTCGCGTAGTAGCTCATAATTTGTTGGCAATAAATTTCAAGCCGTTTGTATCACCTATTTACCTTCACATATTCTTATACAAGTCTTCAAGCTGATCTATATACGATCTTAATACCGCCTTTACCTCCACAGAGCCGCCGTCGCTTAATTGCCGGAACATAGAATTGAAGCTGCTCGCAAAATCACTGATAATCGCGTTTAGCTGCCGAATTTCCGGTAGAATGGAGTCAGAAGCAATATCAGCTTTCTCCCGCGCGGGGGTTCGTTGCGCCCTACCCTCGTATATACCATTTTCTATCTCAGCGGCAACCACTTCGATATCTTCCCTAGGCGCGCGCGACAATGCCTCTAAACTGTTTTTGCTGACCCGCACTTCGCCGTGAAGTATTTTCCTCATCACTGGAATCAAACTCTATATCGACTGTGCTGAAAGGTATATCATGATG
>Ga0099364_10006160_pt1 | contig 17542 bp, 11 predicted proteins | sample TergutTh196P3_FD_73070 | JGI IMG/M metagenome (GOLD analysis project Ga0099364, IMG submission 73070) | Microcerotermes parvus P3 segment gut microbial communities from Pointe-Noire, Republic of the Congo - Th196 P3 | ecosystem: Host-associated > Arthropoda: Insects > Digestive system > Gut ...
TCGCATTTGATGTCTGGTATTTCATTTCTCCCCCATGTTATCTTGTCTATAATCACCGTTAGCGGAAATAATCTGCTCAACTCCGTCTATCACCGGGATCAAGGACGAATATGGTTCTGGTATGCCTGTGTTCAAACGGTACGTTGCAACTCCAAGCGGTATGATAAACCCAAAAAGTTATCTCAATGAAGTCAAACAGATGGACTTAGTGTCGTCTAATTCGGCAGACACTGTCTGCCGAGATAATAAGGAGTCATCTTCATCATGCAAATCGGCAGTTACTGTCTGCCGATTTGCATTAAACACCGGCGACCACTCTTCATAAAAGACCCTCATGTTTTTCATGTTAGTTGGAGAAAATCCGTGTAATCCCGGAATCTCACCTTGTAGCTGTGCTGAGATGGACTCAATCGCACCCGTTCCCCATTTTCCGGTACGCGAATTTGCAGAAATAAATCTGCCCACGCTGTAGTACAGATTGAGCATCTCGGCGTTGGCGTTTGCCGCTGTCCGGTAGCGGCTCTGTAAAATGGCGTTTTTTATGCTACGGACGGCTTCTTGATATGCCATTAGGTTCTTATTTGTTTCCGGCATTTTAACTCTCTCCTTCAAGGTTCACGACATTACCATAAAGGACTTGTCTTTATATACTTCGCCAAGTACCTTGAACAAAACGACCTTGTTTTGATAAGCAATACCTTCGCTCATGCCATCTCCCTTTCCTTTTGCATACAGTATACCACGCGCACCCGGTAATTCAAACAAAAAAATCAGTCATTTGTGTGTGCTTCTTGATTTTTTGTAAAAATTCTAATATAATTTGTGACAATAGAGTTTCAATTCGGTCGGAGGAGCAGATATGGAAGTAAATGTATATGGAACCAAATGCTGATCCGGAAGCAATCTAAAAGGAGCAACAAATGACCACAGACCGTATCAGGCAATTACTCGCCAATGGTGAGGGATTGACAATCGAATACAAGGAATGCATTGATGGCTTAAGCAACAGCGTGTGGGAGACGGTTTGCTCGTTTTCAAACAGATACGGCGGACATCTCATCCTTGGCGTGAAAGACGATGGAACTCCCATTGGCGTCAACCCGAAAGCGATGCAGCAAATGAAGAGGAATTTCGCGAATATGCTGAACAATCCGCAAAAAACTTCTCCTTCGCTCTTTCTTATCCTTGACGAAATCAAATTGGATGGGATGCTATTGCTCCATGCCCATATTCCGGTTAGTTCCCAAATTCAGACCTGTTCCGGAAAGATTTTTGACCGTAACGAGGAGGGGGATTTCGACATAACGAACTCCGCAGACTTGGTTGCGCAGCTTTCGCTCCGCAAATCAAATCAGTTTACCGAGCGTGAGATTTTTCCATATGCGGCTTTGGATGATTTGCGGCTTGACCTCATTCCACGTGTTAAGAAAATGGCTGTGAGCCGTGTTTCTGACCATCCTTGGAAAGACATGGATGCGATGGAGATTTTCAAAAGCGCAGGGCTTTACGAAGACGATAAGCGAACGGGAAAAAAGGGGTTTAATCTCGCGGGAATACTATTATTCGGTAAAGACGAGGTAGTTCGTTCTTGTGCGCCGGGTTGCGTGACCGATGCGCTCCTTCGCATCAACAATACAGACCGCTATGACGACCGCCGCTACATTGAGACCAACTTAGTAGAGGCATATGACCAGTTGGTGGAATTCATTGCAAAGCACACAAACGACCGATTTGTCCTTATTGGCGACCAAAACGTCAGCGTCAGGTCATGGATTGCACGTGAGTTGGTTAGCAACCTACTGGCACATCGTGAGTTTTCAAAAGCGTTCAACGCAAAACTCATTATAGAGCGTGAGCGTATTTATTCTGAGAATTGGAATCGTTCAAATGAATATGGGCGAATAGACCCGGAAAACTTCACTCCGCAGTCAAAGAACCCAATAATCGCAAGATTTTTCATGAATATCGGACGCGCAGACCAACTTGGTTCTGGCATCCGCAACCTCTACAAATATACAAAACTCTACTCCGGTGGAGAACCCGAACTAATCGAAGGCGATATCTTCAAGACGATTATTCCGCTTGCACAGACGAGCGAAAAACAAGCGAATAACGAGCGAATCCAAACGAATGGAACAAGCGAAAAAAAGAAGGCAATCGTTAACTATATTGAAAGACACAACAAGGTTACTGTTGCCGAACTAACACAAATCCTAAACCTGAGCGAAGGACGCATTCGTGCAATCCTGCTCGAAATGGCAAAAGAAGGTATAATAATAAAAGTTGGCAATACGAAATCCGCTCACTATGTTATAAAGAGCGCGAGTTAAGGAATTATCGAAAGAAAGACAATGAGATAATACGTAAGCTGACAGTTAAAATATCAACTCCACTTTCTATGAGATTTCTAAAGGAGCATCAAAGCATTTTTATACTTCTCAGCAAATGCCTTTCGCAGCGCATCAAACATTTCCGCTCTCTGTTGCTCCGTTTCTTTTTGCCCTTCCTCGGAAGCGGGTATTACGATAAGGTCGGGAACAGGTTTTCGTTCGGGCGCGGTCATTCTGCCGCTGCAAATATCACGGAGGTTGGTTTCGGTTAATTCGATTACGCCTCCCGTATCAATCATCTTTTTCATGTGCTTATAACCTTTGGATTCCCGCCCGCCGTCGCCGATTACAAGAAAATCCGCATACATCGGAGTTCCTTCATGCGGAACGCCGCCCGCGAAGTAGACAAGGAACTTGAGGTCTGCCGAACCGTTAGCAAACTTGCCGGAAAACGCTACGACTTTATCTTTTAGATTATCGCTGCGCGGGATTTTCTTTTCTTTCTCAGAATTAAAGCTGTATTTCCATTGCCGCCCCGATTTTTGGGCGTAGAGTTGTCCGTTTGCGACCATGTTTTGCAACAGCTTATACGCGCCGCTTACGGACAGACCGAGAGCATCAGCGGCATCATTTTTTGTGAAAACGGTATCCATAAAAAGAACAAGCAAACGGTTATCGTTTGTTTGAGTCGCCGCATTAATTGTAGTTTCGGAAAAATTGTAGTTCAAGTTGGGGATACGAATAAGAAAACCGCCGTCGATTATAGGCATTTCCTGTTTAATTCCCTTATTCTCATAAGCGTCAAAGATTCGGGGAATACCCGTGCCATAGGCTTCTATGATGTTCAGACGGTAAAAGGTTTTAGCCAGTTTCTCATTGCGCGTGACCGACACGCCTGCCAACATCAAGTCATGGGTAACACCGGGCATCACGCCGCCGAGCGACATAATCTCCACGCGGTTATCAAACATACTGACAAGCAGGCTGCCTTCGATATAATAATCGCGGTGGATTATTGAATTGATGAACGCCTCGCGCAACGCAATATCGGGATAATCCGGGTGGTCGATGCGATACAATCCCTCAAATGTACTGCGGGTGCGGTTATATACGGTGAGGTACTCATGAACATCGTCCATTTGTTTGAACAGCGAACCTGTAAACTCCTTACGGTCTTTGAACTTCGCCTTGCTCAGTCCCTCGAAGATTGCCGCTTTTGTGGAATAAGGGCATTGGTCGGAGAGGACGAGAGCGAGATTAGTGTACAACCCGTCCGTGCGGAGCAGGCCGAGCGATAGCTTTTGCTCTTTTCCGAATTTGATTTCTTCTCTGGCAAAAACCTTATCGGCGTATTCAAAGGTTAAGCTCTGCTCGAAAGAAAGCCCGTCCAAGAATTGTTCCGCGCTGTTGTCCTTAATGAGCTTGCGGATATGCTCACGGGTTGCCATAAACTGAGCCATCGTTTTCGAGTCCTATATACAGCGTTCCGCCATCTGTATTGAGGAACGCAAGCATAGTGTTTTTTGCTTTGTCGTTCCATTCGCGCTTATATTCTATTGTTTGGGTTTCGAGCATAAAAAATCTCTCCCTTGTGTATGATATACACAATTATATCTCCGTATTCTCCGTTCGTCAAGCGGCAATACGGAGATATGGGATAACAGGGAGAGATGCCGTGGAGAAGTAAATGTATTTGGAAGAAATGTTGATCCGTAAACTGGGAGAGATAAAGGACAGTAGTTTATTCAGGCAGCTTCACACTCTCTCAGAAGCACAGGATAAAAACACTGTGATCAATGGAAAAAAAGTCCTTCTGTTTTCTTCAAACAATTATCTTGGACTTGTTAGAAATGATCAAATCAAAGAAAAAGCCGTCGCGGCGGTTAATAAATACGGAGTCGGTTCCGGCGGTTCCAGACTGACCACAGGTAATTACGACCTGCATATGGAGCTTGAACGGACAATATCCGAGTTTAAAAAAAGCGATGCTGCCGTCGTTTTTAACTGCGGATATATGGCAAACGTTGGAACTATTTCGGCTCTGTGCCGTGATGATGAAACGGTTATTTTCAGCGACGAGCTGAATCATGCCAGTATTATCGACGGATGCAGGCTGTCGAGGGCAAAAACAGTGGTATATGCCCATAATGACATTGACGATTTAAAGAAAAAAGTTGAAGATATCCGTCCAAAAAATGGATTTGTGATAACAGACAGTGTTTTCAGTATGGACGGCGACATAGCGGATTTGCCGAATATTATTCAATTATCCGGAGAGAAAAACCTCGCTGTCATGACCGACGACGCGCACGCGACAGGCGTCTTGGGAAAGACCGGGCGAGGCAGTGCAGAGCATTTTGGGTTATCTGTCAGTGATATCGACGTGACAATGGGGACATTGAGCAAAGCGATTTCCAGCGAAGGCGGGTTTATATGCGGCAGCAGAAACCTGTGCGACTACTTAAAAAACACAGCTCGCAGCTTTATTTTTTCAACATCGTTGTCTCCGCCGGTAATAGCCTCAGCCGCCGCCGCACTGGAATACATAGACAGACATCCTGAGAGAGTAACTCAGTTGCAAGACAACATTGCGTACTTAGGCAACGCGCTGAGCCGGATAGGCATAGAAGCCAAAAATGAAACGGCTATTGTTCCAATTATGATTGGAAACGAAAAAAAAGCCGCAGATATCTCTCTAAAGCTCTTCGACATGGGCGTTTTTGTGCCGTGCATACGGTATCCAACCGTGAAAAAAGGAGAAGCCCGACTGAGGGTCACTTTAATGGCAACCCACACTCACGGCGACATTGATTATTTGACTGAGTGTTTGGGACGCATCTGAAAGGACGTTGATACTATCCTCAACGTCCTTTCAAATTCTATGCTGTTTCCTTATGGCAAAAGGGGACAGTTTAGATTTCCGCCGCTTCCATCCTGCAATCTTGCGCCACCGCCGCCTTTTGCTCCGCCGCCATTACCGCCGCCGCTGGGCGTGCCGCCGTTGCCAATGCCTGTTCCAACACCGATTCCGTCGCAAATAACTTCTGCGCCGTCTACCAAGATTACGCAGGAACCGTCCCTGAGTCCTTGGCCTTGCCCGTTGCCATTACCGTTTCCGTTCTTTGCTAGCGCAGGAACCACCATAACAGCAGCAAGCATTGCAACAGCAACTAGCACAAACATGATTTTCTTCGCCTTTTTCATAATCAAGACCTCCTATTTATTTTCAGCGTTTTCGCTGTAAGTCAATAGTACAGTGACATTATGACAAAAATGTGTTTTTTTTAGTTCATTTTCTTGAAGATTCTTACTGGAGGACATAAAAAAAACATAAATATACTGTATAAGAAGTGTGTTGGGATAGGTGATGCAATAATGTCCAAGGTGTTAATCGCTGATGATAACAGACAAATTGTTTCTGTACTGGAAGAATACGCAAAAAAAGAAGGCTTCACCGTCACTACGGCGTATGATGGCGAAGAAGCCTTAAACAAAGCGCTTGCTTCTGCCTTTGACATAATATTGCTGGACGTTATGATGCCGCACATAGACGGGTTTGGAGTCTGCCGCGAGATACGGAAGCACTCCGCTGTACCAATCATCATGGTCACTGCGCGCGGCGAAGATTTTGAACGCATTATGGGACTTGATAACGGCGCTGATGATTATATAGTAAAACCCTTTTCTCCGGCTGAAGTAATGGCAAGAATACGGGCGGTGCTGAGAAGAATTTCCCCTGATCAAACTTTGTCGGGGCAAACTTTTGCATATGAAGATTTGTCTATTAATCTCGATGAATACATAACAAAAATCAACGGGCATAAGATTTCGCTCACAAAAAAAGAAACCGAAATCCTATGGACACTTGCATGTAATAAGAACAAGGTGTTTTCCCGCGAAAATCTTTTAGATAGTTTATGGGGATATGATTACTATGGAGATACGCGCACAGTTGACTCCCACATAAAGCGTCTCCGCACGAAGTTGGACGAGTTTCCGCATCCGGCGTGGGAAATCAAAACGATATGGGGGGTCGGATATAAGTTCGAGGTGTCAAAATGAAAAATAAAATCCTGTATCGTCTGATTGCCTATTTCGTAACGACTTTTCTGGTTTTTTCACTGATAATAGGCATTGTGTTTTCAGCCTTGTTTGCCAGGCATAACTTGATTGTGCATAAAGATGAATTGGAAAGACGCTCTGTAAATGTTGCAAATACGTTGTCCGCTATGCTTGAAGAGCGTATAGAAGGAGAAGTTAGCCGCGGCACGGGCTATGGCGCGTACTTACGTTTTATTGAAGATATTTCTTTAAATGAGGTATGGGTCGTCAATCATGATCTGCAGCCGATTAGTTATGGGCATACAGACCATGACCATATAGAAATAATGACCAAAAGCTTACCTGAATGGGCAATGACAACGGTAAAACGCGCAATTGAAGAAAAATCGGTTATCCTCGATAATGTTAATTCAGACGGACAGGTCATTATTGCGGCAAGACCGATTGTATCTTCAGATGGAATTGTTTTCGGCGCAGTGATGCTGCAATCTAATGTTTTAGATCTAAACGAGGTAACGAACAGCGGTGTTACACTATTGATTTTCAGCATTGCAGCGGCGATTATTATATCAATTTTTATCGCCATAATGCTTTCAAATCGTTTTACCAAACCGCTTGGCATGATGAAAACAGCCGCCAAACAGATAAGCGCCGGAGATTATTTTGTAAAAACAGGGGTATCGCAGCCTGATGAAATAGGGGAACTGGCTATCGCAATGGATGAGATGGCTGATAAGCTAAATGCAGCATCAAAAGAAACATTGAAACTGGACAAACTCCGAAAGGATTTTATCGCTAATATTTCTCATGAGCTACGGACTCCCGTAACCGTTATCCGCGGTTCATTGGAGGCTCTTTGCGATGGTGTAGTGGTCGATTCAGCAAAAATAGCGCAGTACCATAGCCAGATGCTATCTGAGAGTTTTTACCTTGAGCGGCTTGTGTCCGATTTGCTTGACCTTGCTCGCAAAACCCCGATTTTGCGATTGAGATGGAAATGGTTGATTTGAAAGAAATTAATGTGAATGTTGCGCTATGAACAACTGAGAATACAATAGAAATGGTGATTCAAGATGAAGGTTGTGGAATAAACACTGAAGATCTGCCTCATATTTTTGAGCGGTTTTACAAACAGCGTTCCGAAGAAAACTAAACCAAGGAGCATTCAAGTGATTGAAGTAAAAGGAAAATACAACACAGCCAAGGTGTTCAATGATACTGTTGAACCGAGCGCCATACGGCAAATAGAGCATTTATTAAACCAAGAATTCATGAGCGACAGCAAAATCCGCATCATGCCTGACGTACACGCAGGAAGCGGCTGTCCAATCGGTACGACCATGACTGTCACAGACAAAGTTGTTCCGAACCTAGTGGGCGTAGATATCGGCTGCGGAATGGAAACAGTCATACTAAAGGACAGGCGTATTGAACTCGGACAGCTTGACAAAGCTATCCACCAGTACGTTCCAGCAGGGTTTGAAGTGCGGAAAGATAAGCACAATATGGCTGATGAGATTGATTTGTCTGCCCTCCGCTGTGCCAAACATGTGGACACGAAACGCGCTTATCTTTCGATCGGCACTTTAGGCGGTGGCAATCATTTTATCGAACTTGGAAAAGATGAAGACGATTTGCTGTATTTGGTGGTACATTCCGGTAGCCGCAATATAGGCAAGCAAGTTTGTGATTATTATCAAAACGCCGCCGCTGAAAAACTCAAAGACAACGGCGCTGCCGCCTTAATTGCGGAACTCAAAAAGCAGGGGAGAGAATCCGAAATCGAGTTGAATAAGCGTCCTGTCCGAAAATTTGACAGAGTGCTTGCTTTTGCACAAGGCGAATTGCTTGACGATTATCTTCATGATATGGAAATTATACAACGCTACGCCGTGCTTAACAGAAAAGCAATGGTAAAAGAACTGGAAAAGCGGATAAAATTCAAAAGTATAGACCAATTCACCACGACACATAACTATATTGACCTTGACACTATGATACTGCGCAAAGGGGCTATCTCCGCCCAGAAGGGCGAAAGGGTTTTGATCCCTATGAACATGCGTGACGGCAGCTTAATCTGCATAGGTAAGGGCAACGAGGATTGGAACTTCTCTGCCCCTCATGGTGCTGGGCGCTTAATGAGCAGAAAGGCTGCAAAAGAGAGTTTTACCCTTAACCAGTTTAAGAAGGCTATGGACGGCGTATATTCGTCTACCATAAACGCCAGCACGCTTGACGAAGCGCCTTTTGCTTATAAACCGATGGAGGAAATTATCGCAAATATCGGTGCCACCGTAGAAATTGTAAAGACCATAAAGCCAATTTATAACTTCAAAGCGGCTGAATAGCGAACGAGGGGACGAGGGGGCGTGGAGACAAAACCCCCGTCCCCCTGTCTCCCATCTTTTAGACCTAACGAGTAACGAGTAGTTACAAAAAAATAAAAAAATTACAAATATTTTCAAAAAACTATTGACAGGTAAATAATAATGTGGTAGCATCACTAATGTGACTAAAGTGTTTAATTAGTAGTAAAATGATGAATTCTATAAACGCACAACGATGAAAATTAAAAAACTAATATTTAGGGCAAAGCTGTCGAAAGGCAGTGACGCAACGCTACAGGGCCTAACCGAGCTATCTCGCAGACGGCAGCCAGCTGCTGTATAAGCTTACAGCTTATGCAAATGTGTATAGCTTTCCCGTTTCAGACGCAATGTGGAAGGCTTTTATAACTCTTAAGCGGCTATAACTCAGTACCCGGAAAGAAAGGACGAGAAGATATGAATGACGGGCAATTGAAATCTCTATCCAGAACGCAGCTGCTAGAGCTGATGTATCAGCAGGAAGGTGAGATACAAAGGCTTACAGGAAAACTTGAACAGGCTAAGGCGGAAACCCTGATATCTGAGTACGAACATCCGGAAGAGCCAAGTCCCCAACCGGAACAGGTATTTCAGCCGGCACCGGAACTAAATCAGGAATTGGTGTTTAAGCCGACGCCGGAACTAAATCAGGAGTTGGTATTTCAGCCGGCACCGGAATTAAATCAGGAATTGGTATTTCAGCCGGCACCGGAACTAAATCAGGAGCTGGTATTTAAGCAGACACCGGATATCCAACCGGAGCCGGAACAATTTCCTGTGCTGGAGTTCTCGCCAAAACCCACGACGGTAGAGGCGGTGCCTTCGGATTTGGAGGGCGAAATCCTAAAGTCTGCAAAGGAAGCAGCCGAAAGATATCTTGAAAGCGTAAAAAACTCCGGTGGGGAGATAAAATCGGCTATAGCTGAAATGGATCTTGAAGCGCAGCGCCTGCGAGTCGAGGTGGAAATGCGCAAGAAGGAGACTACAGCAGAGGCTGAGCGCATTTCAGAAAAAATGCGTGAAGTATTTGAGTGGCAGACAGCGCGGCTAAAAGCTATGCACTCCGAGTTTCAGTCTAAAGTAAAAGATATCACTTATTCAGAACTTTTTTCACAAGGGAGGATGCAAGAACATGACTGATATCCAATTGAAATCTCTGCCCAGAGCGCGTATGTTGGAAATCCTGTATCAGCAGGAAAAAGAAATCGAAACGCTAAACACTGAGCTTAGCCATAAGGAGAGCACCATGCAGACACCACCTCCGGTCAAAGTCCAAGTCATCGAACCCATTAAAGCCGAGGTGCCTGTTCAGACCGTAGCACCTGCTCTGGACGAGCCTGTCGCCCCCGTTGCTGTCGTCGCAACGGTTCCTCAAGACACGCCGGCAAAGGCTGTATCGCCTGCGCAGGACGGAGCATCTGAGCTGTTTAACAGAATTATTAAATCGGCGCAAGACGCGGCTGAGGATTATTACAAGGAACTCAAAAATGCCGAGGAAGAGAAAAAGAGGGAACTGGAAAGCCTGAAATTTGAAATTCAGCGACTCGACAGAGAGACGGAGTCGCGCCGCGAAGAAGCCGCCGCAGCCGCTAGGAAAATTTTCGATATGATGGACGAAACATTTCAATGGCATATCAACGGGTTAAACTCTATATATAAAGAATTTCAGAATATGGTGCGCGCCGCAAGCAATTCACAGGAGCAGCCAACAAACGGGTAATAAGCTATGGCTAAAAAAAAGCAGGAGCAATTGCAGGAGCAAGTATTTCCCTCTCCGTTTCCCGTCTTATCTGCGGAGAAAGAACAGGAGCAACCGTCGCCCTCCACCTTCCCCGTTTTCGTAACGGAGAATGAAAAGGAGGATTCGGCGATTACTCCTTTTCCTGCTATCCATGCTCAGCCTGCACAGCCACAGAAAGAGCAAGAAAGGTCGCTCCTTCCTCCGTTACCTGCGTTCTTTGCGGAACTAGGACTAGAGAGGCCGAAGTTTACTCCGGTCAGCGAACTTTTTGCGGAAAAAAAGCAGGAGCAGGCAGCATCTTTCCCGAATCTCACAGTGGAAAAGAAGCCGGAACAACCAGTGGCAGCATCTTTCCCGGATTTCACAGTGGAAAAGAAGTGGGAACAACCAGCGGTAGCGTTTTTCCCGGATCTTACAGTGGAAAAGAAGCCGGAGCAACCTGCATTAGCGTCTTTCCCGGAACTCACAGTGGAAAAGAAGCCGGAACAACCAGCGGTAGCGTTTTTCCCGGATCTTACAGTGGAAAAAAAGTGGGAGCAACCTGTAGTAGCGTCTTTCCCGGATCTCACAGTGGAAAAGAAGTGGGAGCAACCAGTGGTAGCGTCTTTCCCGGATCTCACAGTGGAAAAGAAGCCGGAACAACCAGTGGTAGCACCTTTCCCGGATCTCACAGTGGAAAAGAAGTGGGAGCAACCTGTAGTAGCGTCTTTCCCGGATCTCACAGTGGAAAAGAAGCCGGAACAACCAGTGGTAGCACCTTTCCCGGATCTCACAGTGGAAAAAAAGCAGGAGCAACCTGTAGCATCACCACCATTCCCCGAACTGTCAATAGAGAAAAAACAAGACAAGCCGCTGAGTCCTCCCTTCCCCTCTTTCTTTACGGATATGGAACAGGAGCAACCCGCGGCATCGCCTTTCCCTGATCTCACTGCGGAGAAAAAGCAGGAGCAGCCTGCTGCGGCATCACCTTTCCCTGATCTCACTGCGGAAAAGAAGCCGGAGCAACCGGTAGCGCAGCCTTTCCCTGAGATTACTGCAGAAAAAGAGCAAGAGCAACCGGCGTCATCCGCGACCCACAGGCCCACTAAAGATCAGCTTCAATTGGAGCTAATCCGCCTGGAAAAGCGTGAGCACACCAAAAGAAGCATATGGAGCTTTGTAACAATTGTTCTCGTAATAGCTGCGATTATGGCACTTGTACTGACTCTGTGGATACCTGTTTACCAAGTCCAAAGAAGCAGTATGAACCCGACGCTTGAGGACGGAGAACTGGTGGCGTTCATAAAAACCGGAGATATAACGCGCAATGACATCATAGCGTTTTATCATGGTAACAATATTTTGATCAAGCGTGTCGTCGCCGTTGCCGGGGACACAGTGACCATATCCGATGACGGAAGGGTAATACTTAATGGTATCCTTCTGGAAGAACCATATGTCAGCGAGTTCTTTGCGAGCGATGTAGACTCAGAGTTGGAATTCCAATTAACAGACAGGCAGTACCTCGTCTTGGGCGATCACCGGCGGACGTCGCTTGACAGCCGCGATGAAAACATTGGCCTCATTAACCATGATCAAGTCATAGGAAAATTGCTGTTGCGTGTCTGGCCGCTGGGCAAATTCGGCGCTGTGGAGTAGGGGCGACCATTGGCCGTCCGTTCCTTATGTTATAAATAGGTTGATAATTGACATTATCGCATTGGATAATAATCTATAAATAGCTCGCGACCATCGTAATTGTTGGCCGCGGGCTTTTTATATAGTGGAAAATTTATCGACATATGCAGATAAATTAATCGCCAAATGTAGATTTTTAGCAAGATGTTTCACTAAATTCAAAAAACGATGAAAAATATCTGAATTGTGACATACTTGTGACAACCGTCCTCTATCATGATAGACAAACGGGGAAAAAGAAAATATATCTGGATATTCGGTGTATTTTAAATAAAAAACAGAAAAAACCCGGATATCTCGAATTTTCTGACAGAATTGAAAAATAAATCTAGCATAATCTTGACCAAAATGGTATACTAAGCAATGTAACAATCTTGACAAAATTAATCAACTTTAGTGGGAAATGTGTAAACGAATGTTTAAGAAAACGATATTGATAGGCTGAATCAGTCTATATACGTTTTTAAGGGTGAGGGGTAGTAGCTATGAATAACAAAAGATTGTCACGTATGATCCAAGCTTTCCATCAGGAGAGAAGGAGGAAACGCAGGATTTGGGCATCCATCGGAGCAGTAGGACTTGCCTTGTCATTGGTAGTCATGCTCACGCTTGTTGTGCCCGGCCTGACAAATGAATTGGAGGGCACCTGTCCGATACCGGAGCATCAGCATGATGAGGATTGTTTCCGTGTGCTGGACTGCGATGAAGAAATCGTTGTTGGCACCGTCATCGTCAACCACACCCACAGCGACGAGTGTTTGTACATTCTTGAGCTCGATTGCGAACTGGACTGCGAAGACGACGAGGGATATGCTCACAGCGAAAACTGCTACGGCGACAGGCCGCTTAACTGCGAAGAAGAAACCCTGCCGCATGTATGCATGGAAGGCGAATGTTTCTACTACGAGTATGAGGACGAAGAAGTAGAAGAATTATTAGATTGCGCGATAGAAGACGATGAGCATGATCATGACGAGAGCTGTGAAGAATTCGTCATAGTCATCAATTCGATTTCAATACTAATAGAAGACTGCCAAGACACAGGCGACAGGCATGTCCACGAGGACGACTGTTACGGAGAGCCTGAGCTGCTGTGCACGGATGAAGTGAGAGCACCGGGTTTGGTGCAGCACACCGATGACTGCTATAAGATGGTAGAAGTTGAGTGTGAAGAAGTAGAATCAGAAGAGTTAGAAGACGAAGAAGATGATGAAGAGGCTTATATTCACGAGCACGATGATGATTGCTACATATACTTCGATTTAGATGACCCGCAGTGCGGCCTTGAAGAGCATGAGCACGATGCGGAGTGTCAGGATAAAACGGTTGTAAAATCAATAAGTGGCAGCGGAACGATAGATGAGCAGTATGTGATAGGAGACGCGGACGGATTGGCATTCGTAGCCGAGCAAGTAAACGCGATGAATCATGAGTACATCGACGCGTACTATGTCTTGGGCGACGATATCGACCTTTCGTCGTTCGGTGCATGGACTCCCATCGGTACGAAAGAATTCCCGTTTGACGGCGTCTTCAACGGTGACGGATACACTGTCTCCGGACTGTATATCAATGACAGCTCCCTTGAGAACGCAGGCCTGTTCGGATATGTCAAAGACGGCACGATCCAGAACATAGGCTTGATAGATGCAAACGTCACAGCGAAAAGCTACGTCGGCGGGCTGGTGGGCTATATGGAGTCCGGCACAGTATCCGGCAGCTATGTTACAGGAAATGTCTCAAGTGTAGGCAACACCTATGCCGGAGGGCTGATAGGCTATGTCGAAAACGGCACGGTGTCAAGCAACTACACTGTGGTTAACGTCTCGGGACAAGACAACACCGGCGGACTGATAGGCTATATCGAAAACGGCGAAGTATCAAACGTATACGCCGGGGGTAAGGTCGCTGGCGTGAACAATACAGGCGGGCTGATAGGCTATGTCGGCTCCGCATCAGTTAAGAATACATATGCGCTTGGCGAAGTGATAGGCAGCGGAAATATAGGCGGTATCGCGGGATTTGTCGGCGCAGGCAGCTCTGTGAAAGACGCAGTTGCCCTCAACTTAAGAGTAAGCGGATCAGATGCGGGGCGTATAGCAGGCGAAGCCGCGCAGGGTACATTAGATAACAACTACGCTTTCACGGGGATTCTGAACAACGACTTTGAACCCGTGTGGGATAATGCGGTGACAACCGTTTCAAATGGCAAGGATGGAGAAGATATCTACCAGTATCAAATAGCTGATGTAGATTTCTGGATTGATACAGCCAACTTTGACGAAACTGTTTGGGAGACCGAGTACGGATTCCTGCCGATATTAAACGGCATTGGCGGTCAGGACGGGACGATCCCGGCGCGCCTGAGAATGCAGGGACGCAGCACCTCTCCGTTGAAGGTTTATAGCGCGGTGCAATTAAGAGACGCTTTCCGCAATGGTATTACATCGATTCAGCTTATGAATGACATCGTGCTGCCGGATTCACCTGCTCCCGGAGCATCAGCAGCAGCAAGCCCCAACGCATCTCTGTATTATCTCCTGATCCAAAATAACGACATGACGATATACGGAAATGGTCACACTCTTGATCTAAAGAACAACACTATTCGTTCAGGTGATTATGACCTGACTTTGGTTGGCAACTTAGAAATAATCTCAGACTCAGCATGGACTACAATGAATTACAGAACTCAGCTTAATGAGGCTATAGGCGTGAGATTTGGACTCGGTCAGATACCTGCCGGCGCAGCTTGGGATACTTGGCTTCGTAGCCTCGGAGGCCTCACCCGTGATATGGCGGCAAACATGGCTGTCATCTATGGGAGTGCAAATAGTAAATTCACAATTCAACAAACCGAAGCAAACGCCGCATGGGAGTTAGAAGCGGGAGACACAGTAAATATATCAAGAAGACTGGATACACAACGAGTACTCGTACTTCACTACACCCACCCATTTAACGCAAGTTTGATTGAGGGATACGGACAGTACATGTTCGAGCCATATACGAACTTTAATGGCACAGCGAGAACAAATAGGATTAATCAAAACAGAGGAACATGGCAAACGGCTATCATACGCTCCATGAACGTCAGCAAATTCCACGTAATGGCAGGAGCAAATGTCAACTTAGTATCGAATTCCGAAGGACCGTATTCGTACTCAGATACCCGCGAAAACACCCACGGTATCACCGCGCTTATCCTACGCAGACCGACCAGTACTGCAGCAGTAGAAACATTAGATATACTGGTTGATTATGGTGCTACCTTAGATGTAACAGCATACGGAACCGGAGGAATAGCCAGAGCGTGGGCACCAATGATGATACTCAACGAGCACAACGCCGCAAATCTATCCATAAGCCGTAACAATAGGGCAATCAGCCGCACAACAATATATGGTACATTGAATGTAACCTCAAATAACGGCAATGCCTTGTACTATCAATACATCGACTACGAGACAGGGGTAGCGGATATATTCACAGTCGATGGCGGTTACGTAAACCTCTACGCAGCCAGAAGACTGCTGACAGACTCCACCCCGCAAATACCAACTACTCTGACAGAAGGCGCAAGACTGGATCTTGAGTACGCAGCATTTGAGGCTTACGGACGCAATGACATGGAAATCACCGTGACGAATGGCGGAAAAATGGACATAACCAGCTACGGCTGTCGCGGAATGTCTCTTGCAGGCGGTGGATTGTTCCAGACCTCGACAACAAACTCAAAAGCCACGCTGCAAGGGCTCGAAAGAGGCAATAAGAATGTCATCGTTACCGGAGCCGGTTCAGAGCTCAATGTATACGGATTGTTATGGGCAATAGCCGCCGAGAACTATCCAACGATAAAAATCGAAGCAAACTCAGGCGGTAAGATAAATCTGGCAAGTGCCTTTGAAGACATGGCAGATACACTCGTATTCCCGGGTAGCACAGTTTATACAGTCGGAACCACCACAATGAACGTCGATGGTGCAGGTTCGGAAATGATCATCGAACACAGAGGCGGTTCTTACGGAGCAATATTCGCCGACGGATGGAGCAGGGATTTGCTCATCAACGTGACAAACGGCGGTTACATGGATGTCTCCAGCGCAAACTCCGGAGGCGACCGCTGGGCGGACAGAGCAACTATCACCGCGCAGACAAGCCCTGTGGCAGGAGTCCACCACTGGATACGCATCACCGGACCGGGCAGCACGCTACGTGTGTGGAACGAAAACACGAGGAGAGGTAACGACAGTGCCCTTTACCCGAGAGGAGCGATATCTTTCGCAGCTAACGCCGAAGGCAGCATCTTAGTGGAAAACGGTGGTAGCCTCTACGCCAGAAACAACAATCTGATGAGCCCGACCATAGCTTTGGGCGGATACTCCAGAGGAACAAGCGGAGTCGCACCGCACAACAACAAGCTCAGTGGGCAACTGATTGTCAACAATCCCGGTGATATAGACATAAGAAACGATGCAGATCCGGGCATAATATATGACCTAGCAGCAGATATTCTAAGAGCCGAAAATTACCGCAACCCGGTCGCTCTCAGGATGACAGACTACCTACCACCCACGGGTGACGGTTCAACAGGAGTATTCCCCTACTGGAATGAATTAGCATCTGACAGGGTTAATTCGAGCCAGCGTAACCCGCTGAACATCATAAGTGCCGAGGTTATCACCGTATGGCCGATGTGGAACGGCAGTCATTTGAACAACATGCAAAACAGCGGCTCATGGACAGACTGGGATGAAAATACCAGGCATAACAGATGGTTTAATATACTGAACTTCAACAATGCCATGAACAACTCCGCAAACAACAGCCCGACAGGAAATGCAACGATAGCAGCGAACTTGACGAACATGACATTCGTCGGAGATAGGGATAACGATCCCACACAAGCCTACCAAAACAGAACATGGACAGGTAGTAGCACAAATAGGCTTACTCCGGTGAGAGAAAGAAACCAGTTCGCGCTCTCAGACTACGGGCGCATAGCGATCCGCGGAGCATACCATCCCGGCGAAACAGCGGTTCTCTCGATAGATAAAAAAGTGTACGAGGATTCTTATGTGGACGGGCTCGATGTAATCGACATCGACATCGACGACTGGACAGATACGACCGAGATGGACTTAAGCTCGCAGGCCCTGTTCAAGATCGTGATAACGAACAGCAACACCTTGGTACCCGCCAGAAACATCAAGATAAGCGATGTGTTTGACCTCAACTCGAGCGGCAGCCATTTAGGAGGCACATGGTATAACGGCAGCTTCGCTCCGATCCCCGCAGGTTCGGATCCGACTCAAGCGGCGTTTGAGGTTCCCGCAGGCGGAAGCATCACGTTATACTTCCTGTCG
>Ga0099364_10006161_pt1 | contig 17541 bp, 14 predicted proteins | sample TergutTh196P3_FD_73070 | JGI IMG/M metagenome (GOLD analysis project Ga0099364, IMG submission 73070) | Microcerotermes parvus P3 segment gut microbial communities from Pointe-Noire, Republic of the Congo - Th196 P3 | ecosystem: Host-associated > Arthropoda: Insects > Digestive system > Gut ...
AATGTTGTTTTGATATTCCAACCGCCATATTCGCCTGACTTGAACAAAATTGAAAAATATTGGGCGTGGCTTAAAAAAGAATTGCGCTCAGTTCTAAAAAACTACGACGACTTATTTGACGCAATATGTTATTGTTTTCAATTTAATTGACTATAATTATGGCAATATGGCATTTGATAGAAAAAGGATATCAATACATTGTAAATAATTAATTTAGTAAAAAAATCCAACTTAGATTATTTATATATAGAAATTTTTGAAAGTATTTTGGGATCTGTGTAAATAAAGTTTTACATAGATCCCAACATACTCTCAAAGGCACCAATTTCAAAATTGGTGTCTTATTTTTTATATTATCTTAAAAATTGTTTATCCATTTCCTTTTTCTTTAATGTAAAAGATATAGGTCTTCCATGTGGACAATTTTTTATATCTGAATATTTATCTAATATTTCCAACAACTTATCCAATTCCCAAACAGTATTTTTATCACCAGACTTAATAGCAGCTTTACATGCAATAGTAAAATATATTTTTTCCATTGAATGTGGTATAATATTATTTTTATTAGAAATAATATTATCTATTATTCCATTTATTATATCAACTATATCTAACCTGTTTAACTCTAAAGGTATTTCTCGAACTACTATAGCCTTATCTCCAAAATCTTCTATTAAAAATCCTATATCTTCAAATATTTTAACATTCTCTTTAGCTGTTTGATATTCATCTATTCCTAAATTGATAATTTCAGGAGTTAATAGCACTTGCCTATTTTCTTTTGTTGTTCCATTAATTATATTATCATATATTATCCTTTCATGCACAGCATGTTTATCTAGAAATATTATCTGATCTTTCTGTTCTATAATTAAATATGAACTAAATACTTCACCTACTAAATTACCATGAGCTTTAGTATCAAATAGGTTTATTTCATCTATAGAAGCTTCTAATTTTTTTATTTGATCCTTATCATCTTTTATAATATTTAATTGATATTTTTTTTCAATTTTTATCTGTTTATTATCTTCTTTTTTAGGTATATTTAATTTTGAAATTACCGTATTAAAATCTTCAAACGGCATGAAATGTCCATCTTTTTGATTATAATTATGTTTTTCAACTGATTGGTGTGATATATTTCCTGTTTTAAAATATTGTTCCTTTTCCTTAAAAGATGTTGATGCTGAAAATATTTCATTATTTTTTTTTATACTATTATTTTCTTGTTCTATAAATTTTATATTATTTGAATTAAGATTTTTTATATCTTTTTGAATATTAGCAATTTTAATTATTGGATTATGTGCATATGACAATATACAATTTTTTACTGCTATATAAATTAAATTATATATTTCCTTTTCATTAGCAAATCTAATTTCTAATTTAGCTGGATGTACATTAATATCTATAAAATTGCTTGGAATTTCAATATTCAATACACAAGCAGGGAATCTACCTTGGACAATAAAAGATTTGTATGCTTCTTCTAAAGCAATCCCACAAGTTTTTGATCTTACATATCTAGAATTAACAAAAAAATTCTGCATTGATCTACTCATTCTTGATTCTGCTGGATTAGATATATAGCCTTTAACATAAAAATTATTATCTTTATATTTTAAAGGTAACATTTTAGATGCAAAATCTTTGCCGAATATACAATATATGGTTGATAATAGATTCCCATCCCCAAAAGTAGATAATTTTTCTTGCCCATCCCTTATGAATGTAAATGCTATCTCTGGATGCGATAATGCCAATCTATCTATAATTGAAGCAACTGCATTTCCTTCTGTAACATCTTTTTTTAGAAATTTCATCCTTGCGGGAACATTAAAAAATAAATCTCTTATAATAATCGTTGTGCCTACAGCAGTTCCAATATCTTCAATTACCCCTTTTTGATCTTCGCTAATAATACATCTTGTTCCATCTACTTCATCTTTGGTTCTTGTTATAAGTTCAATTTTAGATACGGCACATATAGAAGAAAGAGCTTCTCCCCTAAATCCTAACGTTAGTATATGATCTAAATCTATAGCTGTATTAACTTTGCTGGTAGCATGCCTTAAAAAAGCTGTTGGAACATCTTCTCTTCCTATACCTATTCCATTATCCGTAACTTTGATATAGGTAACTCCACCATTTTTTATTTCTACTTTTATTTTTGTAGCTTTAGCATCAATAGAATTTTCTAACAATTCTTTTATTATAGAAGCAGGCCTTTCAATAACTTCCCCTGCTGCAATAAGTTCGGATACTGATTTATCCAATATCTTTATCTTTTTCATCTTTATTCCTTCTTTATATTAACAAACACATTCTACATATCCTACATAAATAATATGTTTATTAAGAACATAGATTCATAAAATTTATAACCACGTTTCAATCCAGAAAATATTCTAATTTTACTATCCCACCCGCTTGCGCGGATGGGAATGACTATTTATTCATAAACCTATATCTTGCCAAAGATACTTTTATATATCTTTCATTGGTCAATCTTACTCAGTTTTTATTATTATATTCAACATTGATATAATAGTCAAATTACTAAAAACAAAAATAATATGTATATAATCAGGAATAGCTAATTGTAAAATTATTAAAGTTGGAAATAAAATTATACACAAAATAAACATTGCAAAAAATTTTGATAACATAATTACAATTAAATTTTTCAGATTAATTGACTATACCGAAAAACTATCAGGCAAGAATACGCACAGACCCCAACTTCAAGCTCTGCTCGCCGCCGTAAAACCGGGCGATAGCGTAACGGTCGAAAGCATAAGCCGTTTCGACCGAAACACGAAAGACCTCTTGGAGCTTGTCGAGCAACTTACTTCAAAGGGCGTTGAGTTTATCAGCTTGAAAGAACTTATTGACACCACCACGCCCACGGGAAAATTCATGTTGACTATATTTGGAGCGGTAGCGTAATTAGAACGCGGGTACTTGCTTCAACGTCAAGCTGAGGGTATTGCTTCCGCGAAAGCACGGGGAAAGCATCTTGGTAGACCCGCAAAAAAAGCCGCCCGCTGGGTTCGCAAACCTCGTAAAACGTTGGTAACATAAGGAAATTTCACTCCAAAAAGTCCTTGACGAATGTGGCGGTGTATGCCCTGCGACATTTTACAAATGGCTTGCCGAATACCGTAGTATCAAGGGAAAAAAGCATTAAAAAACTCCGTAAAGGTCTACCTTTATAAAAAGGTGGGTGGGCGGCGAATCATCTTCTAAAAAGCGTCAAAAAACTTTACACCGCCCCAAAATTTTTCTTGCATTTTATGAGAAACTGTGGTACCATAGGTAAATTAGGCATCTTGTGCCGAAAACGGTCGGCTCAAAGACAGGCTCTATAAAGGTAGACCTTTATATATTTCGCTCAAATCACACCCGGAAAGGATGTTGGATTTGCCGTTTAATCCATTCGCATATTTAAAAGCTGTAAGAAAAAAACAAGAAGTTTTGGATTGAAACATCGTTGATTTATTAGCAAGCAATATCGAAAGGTGATAAGTATGAATTTATCTATTTCAAATATAGCATGGTCACAGATATATGACGATGATATGTACAATTTCCTTAGTAAGCATAAAATCAACGGACTTGAAATAGCCCCGACACGGATTTTCCCAAACGAACCCTATGAAGATTTGGAAAAAGCAATTTTATTTTCCAAGATGCTTAAAAACAGCTACGGGTTATCCGTTTCTTCTATGCAGTCTATTTGGTATGGGGTTACTGAATCTATTTTCGGCTCGGACGATTCACGACAGTTTCTCGTTGCACATACTGAAAAAGCTGTTGATTTTGCGGTTGCCGTTGGATGCACCAATCTCGTTTTCGGATGCCCCAAAAACAGAAATGTACATTCTGATATGGAGCCGGATGTTTATTTGCCTATCGTTTGCGATTTTTTTAATCGCATAGGTTCTTATGCAGCAAAATACGGAGTCTGTATTTCTATTGAACCCAACCCGCCGATTTACAACACCAATTTTATAAACACCACTTTAGAAGCGTTCAACATTTGCAAAGATATCAATAATCCCGGCATAAAAGTAAATGTTGATGTTGGAACGATTATTCATAATAACGAAACACTTGATATTTTGACGGATAACATAAATTTGATTAACCATGTGCATATATCAGAACCAAATCTCATCCCGATAGAACACAGATTATTGCATAAAGATTTGATACAGGAATTACTCAACGCAAATTACAATAAGTTCCTTTCAATAGAGATGGGAAACAAAAATGACATTGAATTGGTAAAGAAAACGATTATGTATGTGAAGGAACTCGTATTATGACATATGAAAATCTTAGTGGAGTACCTAATTTTGACTGTAATGAGTATGCTCCAAAAAAAACTAAATACTGTCTGCTTATCCCAATTATAAACGAAAGCAGCCGTATACACAAAGAATTGAGTCGTGCAAAAGCCGCCGGAGTCAACAATCTGGCAGATATTATTATATGTGATGGCGGCTCTACGGACGGCTGTACGGATTCTAATATATTGAAGGAACATGGTGTAAACACCCTTCTCACCAAAACAGGAGCGGGCAAACAAGGCGCACAGCTTCGCATGGGATTTTGGTGGGCATTGCAGCGCGGTTACGAAGGGTTTATTACCATAGACGGCAACAACAAAGACAGCATTGAGGATGTTTCTGCATTCATTAAAAAATTAGATGAAGGATATGATTTTGTACAAGGAAGCAGATTTATTAAGGGTGGTAAGGCAATAAATACGCCTTTTATGCGTTGGGTTGCCGTAAGGTTCATTCACGCACCAATAATCTCGCTTACCGCCAGAAAATTTTTTACAGACACCACGAATGCTTATCGTGCGTATTCAAAAAAATATATCACTCATCCAAATGTTCAACCGTTTAGAGATATCTTTGTGACGTATGAGTTGCTTGCATACTTATCTGTAAAAGCAAGCCGCCTTGGACTTAGAACATGCGAAATTCCTGTGAAGAGGGAATATCCTAAAAACGAAAAAATGCCTACAAAAATCAAAGGGTTCAGCGGCAACAGTCTGCTGTTGAAAATACTTTTCGCAAATGCAAGGGGTAAATACAATGTACGATAAAATCATTATTGGCGCGGGATTTTATGGATTATATGCGGCTCTTTTTTGTGGAAAGCGCGGCGAAAACGTACTGGTTTTGGAATATGACAGTGCCGCTTTTGAACGAGCAACCTATGTAAATCAAGCGCGTGTTCACATGGGCTATCATTATCCCCGTTCCATTTCAACGGCTCTTAAATCAAGGGGTTATTTTGATAGGTTCAATGAGGATTATGGTTTTTGTATTCATGATAAATTTGAAAAAATTTATGCAACTAGTAAAAATCTAAGTTGGACAAGCGCAGAGCAATTCAAGAAGTTTTGTGCGGATGCGAATATTCATTGTGACGAGATTTCGCATGAAACCTACTTTAAAAAAGACATGTGTGACGGCACGTTTCAAACCACCGAATATACCTATGATGCTCAAATCTTACGAGATTGGTTTATTTCCGAAATTGAAAAACTGACGAATATAAAAATCCATTATGGTGCAAGAATACAAAAAATAGAAAATAATGGAGAGCATTATTTGTTTACACTTACTTCGGGAGTGGTACATAAAACAGGGTTTGTTTTAAATGCCACATATGCCAGTGTCAATCAGATACATGCCATGTTGGGTTTCCCTGCATTGCAAATAAAATATGAGCTTTGCGAAATTATTCTTTGCAAGCCGCATGAAAAATTACGAAATGTCGGCATAACAGTAATGGACGGTGCGTTTTTTTCTATTATGCCTTTTGGAAAAACAGGATTACATTCTCTAACATCTGTGACATTTTCTCCCCACGTAGCCAGTTTTGAAAGCGTCCCGACATTTCCTTGCCAGAAAAATCGGGATAACTGTTCACCGGGGCAGTTGGGCAATTGCAACCAATGCCCTACAAAGCCAAAGAGTGCATGGGAGTACATGGCAAATCTCGCCAAAAAATACTTGCGAGAGGAATATGGGTTTGAATATGCTGGTTCGCTGTATTCCATGAAACCCATACTCAAGGCTTCTGAAATTGACGATTCCCGTCCTACTGTAATACGCCGCTACAGTGACAGCCCTCGTTTTATCAGCGTATTGTCCGGCAAAATAAATACTGTTTACGAATTGGATGAGGAGTTGATTACATGATTATAAAACAGCAAATTTTCGCTTCGGCAATTGTATATGTGAATGACGTTGAAAATACAATAGAAAACTTTTTAAACAGGCTTTATGGTGTACTGCATGATAATTTTGAAAAATTTGAAATTATTTGCGTTAATGATGCTTCGAGAGATAGTAGCAAAGAGATTATCCGAAACCTCGCAGGAAGTTTTGAAAACTGTATGTTAAGCGTAGTAAACATGAGTTTCTACCAAGGGATAGAAATTGCTATGCGTTCCGGGGTAGACCTCGCTATTGGGGATTTTGTTTTTGAGTTTGACGGTATGGATATGGATTACGAACCAAGTTTGATTATGGAGAGTTATAACCGTTCTTTGCAGGGGTTCGATATTGTTTCTTGCGGAAGCGACAGTCGGCGATTTACTTCAAAACTATTTTATAAAATATATAACGAAAACTCCGGCACTCAATATGAATTGAGAAGTGAATCTTTTCGTTGTATGTCACGCCGGGCAATAAACCGTGTTCATTCCATGAGCATGAATATACCGTATCGAAAGGCTCAATATTCCAACTGCGGTTTGAAAGCGGATTTTATATATTATCAGTCAAAAGAAGGAAAGTTAAACAACCGACCTAATTTAAAAAGCTCTCATGATACGGCATTGACCAGCCTTATACTGTTCACGGACATTGCTTACAAAACTACGTTAGCTTTTGCATTTATTATGATGTTGGCTACTTTCGGTTCGATAATTTATGTTATTGGTGTTTATTTTACAAATAACTCGATTGTGGGATATACGACAACAATGATTTTAATATCGGGTGCTTTTTTCGCATTATTCGCAATCTTAGCTATGGTTATTAAATATCTTTCTGTTATTTTGGGATTGGTGTTCCACAAGCAAAAATATGTAATTGAGTCGATTGAAAAGATAACAGGGTGATATTGGATAATGAACGATTTGGTAGATAAATTGCAAATAGCCGCTTCGTCAGTTTTTACAAAGCAATTTTTGAAATATGTTTTTGTTGGTTTAATAACCACTGCTATTTATTACGGAATATACTATGTGATGCTCCAATTTGGTTTTTCGTATGCCCTATCTCTTACGGTTGGGACGATATCCGGAATAATCAACAGTTATTTTTGGAACAAATATTTTACTTTCCGCACTCAAGAAAGAACAGTTTCCGAAACTGTAAAATTTTTAATTGTGTATGGTATTCAGTATTTATCCAACTTGCTGATAATTTTTATCTGCGTTGAATATGTGGGAGTATCAGAAGAATTATCCGGCTTGGTTGCTATTGGGGTCGGGACGTTTATCGGGTATTTTGGACATCGGTTTTGGAGTTTTAAACAATTTGATTAAGATGGTGTTTTTATGAAAATAATGAAAAAATCATATATATATATATATATATATTGTGTATATTGCTAGGTATTGCTTCAATCGTAATTCGCTTTCCAAAGCCAGAAACTCAAAGTTATATTTGCGCAGACGCTACTTGGCATACACTTTTGACGATTGAGGCATACAACAATACACCTGCCAGTATTCACAAATTTTTACCTATAGTATCACTAGGCCATGAGGATGATAAAGGGATTAGTTGGGGAGGAACAGTTCCTGACGAGTTTGGGAATTATTACTACACATCATTTTCACCACTTGGATACGTTGCCCCTTGGTTATTTTTTAATATTTTCAATCTGCCGAATAATGAAGCAAGTCTATATGTGTTTAATTCATTGCTATACTTGAGTTGTTTTGTTATGTTGACCGCTTTTATGTTGAAGTTGTTTTCCCAACGAGTACCGAAAACCGTAGTAGTGATAATTTCAGCGTTATATTTATTTCAGCCTGAAATATTACACAGTCAAGGTATCGTGTATTGGCATCATTCGCTTTTTCAACTTGTATTTTTAGCGCAGTTATTATTATTTGTAAACATGGAAGGAAAATGGAAAACGGTCGCTTTCTTCTTGTTGTGTGTTGTAGCACCGTATCTCGAATGCACAGGCTATGTAAGCAATGTTGGTTTTGCAATAGCGTTTTTGTTTAAAGGGGGGATTACAATTGGCAAAGAGAATATCGTGTTTAAGACAGATAGGGTAGCAAAAATAATCGGTGTTCTTTTTTGCACTCTTACTTCGGGTTTCTTTTTTGTTTTTCATTATCTGACAACAGTACCATCAGCAATTTTTTGGAACGCGATATCAAGCAGATACAATGCAAGAAAGACAGCTTTATTTTCTCAACTAGGAAAGGGGTATTTAGATTCATTTGGAATGCTTATTGCTCTTGTTGTTATCGTCTTTTTCATTATGCTTTTGAAAAATTGCACAAGAAAATCATTCGTAGATTCTTTACGTGATAACGGATTTGTTTTGTTTATACTCGCTTTTGCCTTGATTGAAAACATTATCATGACGCAACATGCCGTACTATACACATTTGACAGAATGAAAGTCGTATTTCCATTGCTTTTTCTCTTAGTTGTTTGCGTAAGTGCAATTTGTCATAATGTCAAGAGAAAAAGACTTGCATTCGGCACTTTCACAACGTTAATAGTTCTTGTAAGTGGAATTGCTTTTGTACGATACTATCAAGAATCTTCTTTTAAATGGGAAGTCCCTTATCTTAAAGATAATCGTACTTTAGTTAATGCACTTGCAAGTGAATATACACATGAAAACAGTATATTTACGCAGAACTTCGCTACACGAGGCTATACCAACTTACTTTTTGGTAGAGGCGTTTATGAAGGAATGACATACAACAGTTCATCACAACTGGCACAAGAGCAAGGTAAAAGGTATGCTGTCTTTTTTGAACCACGTTGGGAAGCATGGAATATGTACGAATACAGTAACTTCACGATAATTGATTTGGAAAAGAAAAGCGTAGCAAATTTAACCGACTCTAACTGGACAAACGGCGTAGCAAACAGCCACGGGAACATCCTGTTGTTTGCAAACAGTCCTCAATACAGCGAATTGTTGTTGCAAAGCACCCCAACCGAAATATCAACCGCAAACGGCGCAAGCACAGCGGCAGTTGTATCTGTTGAAGAAAAAGGAAACTATATATGGGTTTATATTGAAAAATCGGCTGACAGAACACAATTTGCCTATCCTGCCGAATTGGAAATACATTAACGAAGTTATAAAACAAGGGGAGAATAGTATGGACATTTTAATTGGCTTCACAGGGTTTGTCGGTTCAAATTTGCAATCACAACATAAATTTGAACGGGTTTACAACTCATCCAACATAAAAGATGCTTTCGGAACAAATCCCGACTTATGCGTCTACTCTGGCATACGCGCAGAAAAATTTGCCGCTGATAAATTCCCGGAAAATGATTTACAACACATTGAAGATGCTATTTCAAATATAAAGCAAATCAAGCCTAAAAATCTTGTGTTAATCTCAACGATTGACGTAATCCCTGCCGTTCAAAGCGGAGAAGTTTATGAAGATACGCCCTACGAAACAAAAACACTCACACCATACGGTCAAAATCGTTTGCACCTTGAAAATGAAATTCGCTTGCAGTACCCGGATACGCTCATTGTTCGACTTCCGGCTTTATTCGGCGAAGGAATTAAAAAGAACTTTGTTTTTGACTTGATAAACTTTATTCCTGCAATGCTAAAAAAAGAAAAATTCACGGAACTCAATGCACAAGATGATAGCTTGCGCCGCTATTACACAGAGGATGATAGTAACTTTTTCCGCTTGAATGGGGATATTACCTTTAATGAACGATTGAAATTGAAAGATATATTTCAACGGCTCGGATTTTCCGCTTTAAATTTTACCGACTCTCGCTCTTGTTTTCCTTTTTACAACCTAAAGAATCTCTGGTCGCACATTTTGGATTTACAAAGCAATAATGTAAAACTGGCACATATGGCTGTAGAACCTGTATCTGCATCAGAAATTTATCAAGCTGTTTATGAGACCGGCTTTACAAATGAAATTGTAAGCCATCCCTTTGACTACGAATTTTTCAAAACAAGGCATACGGATATTTTAAACGGGTGCAACGGTTACATTTTTAATAAAAACGATGTTTTGCTTGAGATAGTGGACTTTGTAAAAAGCCATACTTTGGAGGGGTATGGAAATGCCTAAATTGAAAAAAAAGAATGCCACATTAAAGTCAGTTGGCAATGATTATTTAAAAACGCTCTTAACCTTGCCGGACTTTAAACAAGGCATAGCGCCGATTATTGCGCCAATTGTATATTTCTGGTTTTTATTCAGCAGAATAATGGTAGGCATATTTGAGCCGTTAAGCGCGGAAACTAATAAATTTACATCATTTAACCGGGTTTTCGGCCATGCTTCACTTTTTCTTATGGATGCACAAAAACGTGCAAACTCTATGAAAATCTACAACTTAGTGATTATTGCTCTTTGTTTCGTAGCGGCTTTCATCATTGTGTATTTTTTGACGAAACGCACGAAATATAATGAAAAAAGCGAATATTACGATAATACCTTATCGCTAATCAATTCCATTTCGATACTCGGAATGGCGAGTATTGCAATTGCGGCTATAATCCAATTTAACGCTCAAGTGCCGCTTACCTTTGCAATACAAACAACATTTGTAATGCTTTCCTCTACATTGATATATCAGCGATTTCATTTTATATCGTTTGATAATTTCAAATGGGGGCTTTTCTCTGGCTTTGCAATTACGTTTTTTTTGAATTTCATGTTTCGCACATCAGAAATTGAAAATCAGTTTATTAGTGAAAATAGATTTGGAATACTATTTTCGATAATTTTGGTTGTATTATATACTTTATTGTGCCGCCCAAAGCGGATAGATTTCCAACGGCTTAAAACAGCAATGATACCCATGTTTTTTGGTATGCTTTGCCTTGCGATGTTCCTTGAATTTACAAATATTTTAAATCAACACTCCATTTTCATTGTGGAGAGGGAATCTTGGGCGCGAGTAATTTACGGTTGCATACCTTTGGTTTGCGTTGCGTTATTCTTTTCAAGGCTTAAATACAAATATGACTGGGAAAATATTTGCTATTTAGGCATTATTGTCGGGATAGCTGCATTCACACAATTGCCTCCACTAAGTATTGGCGCAACAACAGAAATTTGTGAACAAGCCAATCACGGAATGCTCACTTACGACTTTTTCCGTTACGGACGAATCCCACTCTTGGAATCTTTTGACGGACATATGCTGAGCATTAGTTTCGGCGGTCTCGTGTATGGATTACTAAATGGGCAAGGCGAACTTGGAATTGACTCGTCTTACTTTTTTTATTCATTTGCCAATGTTTTCAGCGGGGTTATTATATATTATCTGCTGAAGAATTTCTTCAGTAAGGAATTTTCCCTGCTTGCTGTGCTTATCATACCGTTTACTTATGGCGTTGCACCGCATTTGGTAGTGGTTTCCGCATTAATATACTGCATTAAAAAAGACACGGTATTGGGTTACGTTCTATACTTCATCGCTATTACTTTTACCGCCGTTTACGAGTTGCCACCCGCCATTGCCATCGGAGTAGGTTCTTTTATAGCGTTGCTACTCGCACTCGCACCAGAAGCGATACGGGAAAAGAAGTTGACAGATTCTTTAATGAAATTAATAAAAGCAATTGGCATATTCGCCGGGTTTATTGGGAGTTTGTATTTGTTGCTGTGTTTAATAAAAGGCATAAATCCGATATCGAGGTTGCTTGAGATATATGGACTTATTCACTCAATGAACAATTGGAATTATTTAGAGCTTGGTGATACAACTAAATTTGCGTTCAATATTGGGTATTTTTTTCTTCCGGCGATTGTCACCGCAGGTTTGATTTATACATTCGTAAAGTTGAAATTTGAAATAAAAAATAACTATGCGGCGGTAGCTATTGTTTCTATGTTTGCCGCACATTTTATGAACTACACCAGAATGCTTGGTCGGCATAATTTCGCAGAAGGTGTGTTAGGATTAGCCACTCAGTTTGTGGTTCTTCCTCTTGCCTTGATGTTTGTGGTTTTTGCACCAAAATATAAAAAATGGGGATTTGTGAGCGTTTCGATGTTACTTCCCATGCTCGTAACATTCTCAATAAACTTAGAGGTTAATTTTGTCGATTCCACTATAAATTTTACCAGTAGAAACTTAGGGGTTAATTTTGGCGATTCCATTATAAATTCTGCCATTAGAGTTTATAATAGCGAGGGGATATATTTTCAAGGAAGCACAGAAAAAGTTGCGCGTGTTAATTATGATAGTCTAATGCAAACACTTTCAGCCTTTATAAACATGATGGATGCCGTTGTACCAACTGACGAAACTTTTATGGATTTATCCTCATGTACGATAATATATGCACTTACCAATCGTGAAAAACCTGTTTATGTTAATCAATCTCCTTATCATTTGAGCGGTGAATATACGCAGACAGCGTTTATACGGCAGATAGAGAATTATGGGGATGAATGCAATTTTGCTTTATTAGGATTTGGTGTTCCATCGACAGACTTAATTAGATACGAATATAAATACTACATGGTGTATGAATATCTGAACGAAAATTTTGTACCGCTTTGCCGAAGTGTAGAAGGATTTGAGTTGTGGGTACGTCCCCAATATTATGATGAAGCATATAAACGACTTTGGCAAAACATGGTATACGTTGAATGCACAGCAGAATTGTCAAAATTAAATGACGACAATTGGACTAACGGTGTTTTAAACAGCAACGGAACGGTCGTATTGTTTCAAAACAGCCCGTTATTACAATTTGCTGATAGTATTTCGCTTTCGGACGGACAGCAGATAAATATTGTTCATTCTACTAACGAGGGAATTTATCAACATGCGACTTTTGACGATGCGGACATTGCTCAAATCGTAGCAAACGCAGAGGCATTGACGTTTATTGCACCTACGTTTTTGCCTTCAGAACTGGTTGCCCGCATACCGCACTCAGTTTATAATTTGCATTATCTGCCTTACTTATGGGGAACATACGATGATAAGAAAGCCTTTGAAAATCCTGTGGTCTTAAATCTTGACATAGCTGGTGCATTACCAATTGAGTATCAAAGTACAAGCAATTATGTAATGATTAGGCTCACCTCAGATGGAGATGGAAAAACCGCCAGCTTAAATTTTACCACTGCGGAAGGTGCAGCAGTTATAACGTACACATTCTTAACAATAGTTGGTGAGAATACTTACCTTGTTCGCCCAAGTTCGGACACCGCTTGGGGAACGGGTATTGTTTCGCAATTCTCAATCACTCAAGAAGATGGTATTGGTTTTAATGGCGCTTGGTTGCTTATGGGTGATTAGGCTTCTCGATAAAAAAGTGATAATAGGGGTTCGGGTTTTGCGTAAACCGAACCCTTGTTTCAGATGTTGGCGAGCTTATATTCTTTGATGTTGGTTGGATTTATTGTAACCGCTTTCTTGTCGCAATGTCTCATTAGGTTATATACCTCCTATTTGTTTTCGTGAGATTTAATTATCCCACATTTAAGAAAGAACAACTTGTGTACTTAATTGAGAGTAAATTTAACGGTCATGTTGCCCTTCTTGGTCGACAACGAGATTAGAACACTGCCAATCTCATTGAGTTTTCCAACATGAATACCTCCGCAGGGAATCTTGAACCCCAAACATTCCCACCAACGATAACCTTCTTTATCAACGTCAGGGTACGTAATAACAGGGGTTTCCTTTTTAATAACTTCAAGAAACCTTGTGTTTGCATTGTCGAATGTTTCTTTGTCAAAAGCTCCCGCATCGTATTTGTTAAAAGCGAACCTATCCTCTATGGAAGATGTTTTAGGATGTGGAATGCTTGTCCCTAATGTCTCTTCAAGTATACAGTGATGAAGGTGCACACAGGTGTGCAACTTCATTTGGGCATAACGAAATTCCCAATTCAAAATCGCTTTTGCGGTGCAGTCAGCAAATTCCCGCGGAACTTCTGTCTCGATAAGCATTGCGGAATCCCCGCTACCATATGGGTTTTTTATCGTACTGATAACAGAAAATTCCCTTCCCTCGATTATGAGAACTCCTCTATCGCCTTTTTGACCGCCTCCTTGGGGGTAGAAAATATCATTTTCTACTTGGACGCAATCACGTCCCTCATGTTGAAAGAGAGAAACGATCTTACTCTCTACCTCTTTCTGGTATCCGTTAATGTGATAAAGTGCGTTCATGACTTATCTCCTCCTTGTAATTATAGGAAATTAGAAAACATGATGTTTTCTACGAGCTATCATCTATCTTCGAAAAATCTTTTGAGTTCTTCGCGTAACATAACAATATTGTCATAAACTATAGATTGTATGCCACGCAAGTCAAAAGGAATATCATCAAGAGAACGTGATAACAAAAGAACCTCTTTTTCAAAGCCGTATGCAAGTCCAAGTTCAAAGAACACATTAGTGTTCTTATTTGTCATATCAGCAATTATTATGGAATCCTCCTGCATTGGCTTGCAGATTCCGCAACACATGATGTTTCGCTTGTGAAGGATTTCATCTGCACGATAACAGTTATATCCTAAACCTATCAATGTTTCCTTTATGCCAACTTTGTACGTATCATTTAATTCTTTGCTAAACGGCATTATAACGAAAACACTTTTTTCTGTTAGGGATATTTCAACATTGCAATCCTCGGAAGTTAAAAAACATTTGAAGATTATTCCGTTCTGTATGACTTCTGCCAACTCCTTAAAGAAATCTCCTATGCTTTGTGACACTCTAAAAAACTCAACGACAAATTGCTTTTTCCAAGAATCGCTGTCGTATCCCGCTCCTCCGACCCTGTTGTAGCGAAGATAGGATTGAAACAGGACATCGTGGACGCTCTTGTTGAAAAGGCACTTGTCTTTCCGGGCAACCACATAGAGATTCACTGGAAGTTTGAAAACTTCGCGGAAGTAGTCTAAGCCGAAACCCCTGTTATATAAGAGAAGCGCAGAAACCCGTCAACTGTGATGGGGACTGCGCTTTTTTTCGCGGCGAAAAAATATTTTGAAAAATTTTTAGTTTGTGCTTGACATACCCGTCACCGATTCTTATTCCTGTGCCGGAATTTAATATTAACGCTTTCACTTAAATCTCCTTTGCCAAGCAGTTCATAAAATCACCTTTGTTTTGTATCGGTGTAGTAGTAGGTCGTCCTAGATTTTCCCTCGATTCTAAATTGCTTATAGCCTCAATAAAAATGGGGCCACATAAGTATTTGATTCTACTTAAGGCGCCTGAAAGTTCACTTTTATTTGTTGCACGAAAAGAGTGTCTGTATCCCAAATTCAAAGCAATTTCACATAAATTCAAGTTGCTGCTGACAACTGGTATTCCGCCGACGGTTTCATGCGCTCCGTTGTTTATCACCACATGCACCAAATTTGACGGATGATTAACGCCGACAACGGCAAGGCTGCCGAGGTGCATTATGGCCGCGCCATCGCCATCTAAGCAAAGTATCCGCCTTTCGGGTTTCGCAAGTGCAATGCCGTGGGCAATCGCTATGCTGTGGCCCATTGATCCAACAGTTAAGAAGTCACGGCCATGACCATCCCCCCGGCGTTCTCGTATTTCAAATACCTCTCGGGAGAGTTTACCTGTTGTGCATACGAATACGTCATTTTCGTCAAAGGCATTTATAATCAGATTAAGGATTTGTTCCCGCGACATCTCGGCATTTGAAACATATTCCATCTTGTTGTTATTCTTTAGAGCGGATTTCCTTACCACAAAGGCAACCGATCGACCACTTTTTATATGCTTTCTGAAGCTGTGTATATGTGGCGTCAAATCCTGTGTTTCTTCTGAAATAACAGCATAAGAAATCTCTAGGCAATCCAGAAGCGGCAAGGTTACTTCGCCTTGAAAAGCGTGTTGAGGCTCATCCTTTACTCCCGGTTCGCCCCTCCACCCTATAACGAAAATGACCGGGATGTTGTAGACCTTTTCATGCAGTAGTGAGCATATAGGATTAACAGCATTCCCAAGCCCGCTGTTTTGCATATATACGACAGCCGGTCTGGATGTAGCGAGATAATGACCGGCAGCAAGCCCCACGGCGGCGCCCTCGTTGGAAGCCACGATATGTTTTGAGGAAACGCCGTATCTCTGCATGATGCAGTCACAAAATGGGCTTAGTAAAGAATCTGGAACACCTGTAAAAGAATTCGCGCCCAATTCCTCTAATACAGACATGAAATCGTTAATTTCCATCGGTGTAATTACCTTTCATCATATGAATGTCAATACCTCACTTAGCGGTATACAATATTATTCGCTTAACAACTTCAATAACCCATTCACGAATAACTTACAGCTGTTTTCCTGTGGTTACCTCCTAACTATTTGCTGTGAACGCATATGCTATTTCCATCTCCGATTGGGACTAAGTGCAGGTTTACATATTTTACCTCATATTCTTTGACCGCTTCCTTAACGCCTTTGTACCCGTCCGCGAAGTAGTCGTCAATGAGGACGCCGCCGCCGGGTATCATGCGCGGGACAAAGAACTCTAGCCCTGCCAAAATTGGCTGAAACAAATCAAAATCAAGGTTCACAAAGCAAAAACTGTCGTTAATCCCTTTAGTTGTTTCTGGAAAAAAGCCTTTTCGAATAACACATTTTTCCGGGTGCAGAAGCTTGTCCAATACAAGCTCTTCGCTGGTAATATTGAAATGACCCGGCTTGGATTGGGAATATCTTTTGCTGGTTTCAATGCCTACATCTCTTGCGTCAAAGCCGGTAAAAGTATCAAACAGGTAGAGTGTGGATTCCGGGAAAACACGATTAATCTCTTTAGCAAATTCACCTTGAAAGACGCCTCCTTCAGCAACGCTGCCTACAATCCCCCTTTCGCCGAACAACTGACCTATACGCTCTAAAAACATAATCGGGCTTTTTATTGTAGTGGCAATATAGCTTATGTCAATTTTGGCACGGCTGACGCCCATATCCATAAGCTGCTGAATCATCGGCTCAAACCCTACATAAGTTCCGATTACAACCATGTCATAATCGGTTTTCGCAAGGATTTCGGGGTTTAAAATGGAAAATTTACCTCCCCCCGCAAGATTCTCAATATTATCGACCCAGCTCCAAAAATAACAGCGGTTGGCTTGCTCATGCTTTTGAGTCCCCTTTCATTTTTTTTATTTTACACATTTTTTTTATTTTGAGAATATAGGTTCATGAATAAATAGTCATTAAAAAAACAGCATATAATCACATCTAACACACGTTAACTTTCTGATTTTACTATCCAGCCCGCTACGCGGGCTGGATAGTAA
>Ga0099364_10006162_pt1 | contig 17540 bp, 11 predicted proteins | sample TergutTh196P3_FD_73070 | JGI IMG/M metagenome (GOLD analysis project Ga0099364, IMG submission 73070) | Microcerotermes parvus P3 segment gut microbial communities from Pointe-Noire, Republic of the Congo - Th196 P3 | ecosystem: Host-associated > Arthropoda: Insects > Digestive system > Gut ...
CCCCCACGAGCCCCCCCCCCCCCTCCCCCGGCGCAAAGCGCCTTTCCCCCTTCTCCCCCGGCGCAAAGCGCCCCTTCCCCGGCGCGCAGCGCCATTTCCCCAGCGCAAAGCGCTTCTTCCCCGCGAGCAACGCTCGCCCCTTCCCCGGCGCGTAGCGCCCCTTCCCCAGATGAAATCCTCATCCTCCAAGACCGTGCAAATTTCCTCTTCCCCCCCGCCTCCCTCTTAACCTTCCAAAAAGACAACAACAACCCCACCAGCGACTACGAAAAGCCCTACGTCACGCAAAAAATCGAAGAGTTGAACGAGGACGACATGGGCAATCTACCGGCTCTTGTACAAACCCCTTCCGGCGAATGTATCCTTTTTCTCGAAGCCAATACGTATGATTACCCGGTGATGTGGATCAAAAAGTCAGCACAGGGTTTAGTGTCCCATTATTGGGGCGTTCCCAGCGGTTACAACGAAAAAGGCAATCAGTACAACCGCAAGAAAACCACCGGAAACAAGGATTACATAGCACAAACGAAGGATTCACGGGATTTCCCATGGAAAGTATTTGCCGTAGCCGAAAAAGAAGCCGACTTACTTACGAACCAATTGGTGTATCTGCTGGGCGAGGAATGTCGAATCGAAGACCCGTCGTGGATCAAGCCGGGATGGGTCACTTTCGACTGGTGGTCGCGGCGCGGCATATATGGCGTAGACTTCAAAGCAGGCATCAACACCGAAACAGCCAAATACATGATTGATTTTGCCGCCGAGTTCGGGTTGCGCTATTTTCTCTTCGACGACGGCTGGACATACAAAGACGACCTCACGCAGGCCATTCCGGGATTGGATATTCCGGAAGTAGTCCGTTATGCCGATTCTAAAAATGTAGATGTGATGTTGTGGATTACATTCGCTTTGTTCGACGACCAGATGGACGCCGCCCTAAAGCAATTCCAGCAATGGGGCATCAAGGGCGTGAAGATCGATTTCATGAACCGGTCGGACCAGGAAGTAGTCGATTTCTATTGGCGGGCAGCCGAAGCGTGCGCCAAACACCGGATGGTCGTAAACTTTCACGGAGCATACCGTCCCGACGGGCTGCGACGGACTTATCCTAACGTCCTGACCCGCGAAGCCCTCATCGAATTTGAATACAACGGCGGCAGGGATTGGGACAACCCCGACCATCACTGTACGCTTCCTTTTATCCGCAATGTAGCCGGTCCGATGGATTATATCCCCGGAACGATGAACAATGCCACCCAAAAGGATTTCCGCACCAACGGCAATAAACCCATGGGACAAGGCACCCGCGCCCATGCCATAGCATTAGCCGTGATTTTTGAAAGCCCGATGCAAATGCTATCAGATGCACAGCCGCTGTATTATCGCGACCGCGAGTGTACCGAATTTTTAACGCAGATTCCGGTAGAATGGGATGAGATTGTGCCCTTAGAGGCTAAATTAGGCGATTATGTTTCGCTGGCGCGACGCAGCGGCGACGTCTGGTATGCGGCTTCCATCACCGATTGGAATCCCCGCGCCACCGAAATCAGGCTTGATTTTCTTGACGAAGGAAAAACATATACCATGGAATATATAAAAGACGGCATCAATGCCGATATGACGGCTGTCGATTATAAAAAAGAGTTCAGGGAAGTCAAAAAAGGCGATCTGATAAAAATGGATTTAGCGCCCGGAGGGGGATGGGTCGCAAAAATAACAGGAAAACCGTAACAATAGTGATTTTTTACATGTTTTTCGGAAAATATTATATTTTTTGAATTTAAGCATTGCGTAATTTTGCACAATGAAATAGCATAAAGAAATTTATTTATCATTTTATATTTTTTAATCTATGAAAAAATCGTTTTATAAAATTTTTTTCAGTATCAAAACCGTATTGCGGTGTTTGATGGTAACAGGTTTGATGGCTTTTTTTGTCTCATCGTGCAATGAAAAAGACGAAGGAAAAGCGGTCTATGACCCTAACCAACCTGTTATTCTGACTTCTTTCAAGCCCGATTCAGGGCGTGTAAGAGAGATGGTACTGTTAGACGGCGCTAATTTCGGAAGAGATACGTCGCTTATCAGCGTATACTTCAACGAGCGGAAAGCCAAAGTACTTGGCTCTACCGGTGAGCGTATCTTAGTAGCGGTGCCCCGCCTGCCGGGTGATACCTGCGTCTTAACCGTTGAAATCGGCGACCAGCGGAAGTCGTATAACGACTTCTTTCGTTACCAGATTGCGGCTTCCGTAACAACCGTTGCCGGAAACGGTATTGGCAATCCGAAAATCTTTGACCAGGGATTAGACAGGGCGCAGTTGATACCCGTCTATATCGGTATAGACATGGAGGACAATATTTTTGTCACCGACAATGGCGATAACCTGTTACGTATCTACGAAGCCGATAACCTTATTCAGTTAGTGGCTACCGGCGCGCAAGGCTTCAACCACCGCTGCCAAATCACCGTCAATCCGATTACTAATGTGATTCAGATGGGCGCTGAGGGGGAAGGAAACCGCGACAGGTTTGCATTTTTCGACCCGAAAAAAGGCTGGGCAATGACTTACAAATATATCCGTGAATGGGATTTGAACGGATATAGTTTACCGAGCGGAGCGGCTCCTGTCTCACCTGCTGCTCCCAATCATTTCGAGACCCACCATCATTGCCTGTATTGCGAGGTCGACGGCATGTATTATACCCGTTACCAAAGCGGAGCGCTTGTACGCATTGATCCTGAAACATGGAACGCTAAAATTGTAGGTATGACCCAGATGGGAATCGCTTATGGACTTGCTTTCCATCCTTTCAATAAAAATGAGCTGTGGATAGCTTATGATGGCGTTGGAGAGGCTAATACAGGCGCTTATGCCCATTCGATCTGCCGCGTGAATGTATTGAGCGAAGCCGTTGGCGAAGACGGGTTTTTGGCTTCTTTTGAAAAGCTATCTGGCCCCAGTAACGCGCCCGACCATCGCGACGGCCCGTTACCGCTTGCCCAGTTCAACGTCCCCCGTGCTATCAGTTTCGATGCTGAAGGCAATCTTTTTATAGGCGACTGTAACAATAATTGCGTGCGCATGATCAATACGATGAGCGATCCGATGATGGTCGAAACGACTATTGGCATCCCCGGCGTTGCCGGCATGGTCAACGGTAACAAGGAAGATGCCCGTTTCTCGGGGCTTCATGGAATCGTTACCGATTCGGAAGGTTCTGTTTTTGTTTCCGATTACCGGAACAATCGTGTTCGCAAAATAGCCATTGAATAGTTAATCTTTAAATTTCAACAAATGAGAAAAATAGCATATTTCATTGGGATTCTGTTTTTGTCGCTCAGCGCTACTTTGTCGGCACAACAAGAATATCAAATAGAAGGCGTCGTTTCAGACGAGTATGAAACATTACCCGGCGTTTCCGTATTCGTGAAGGGTAAAATGGCGGGGACCATCTCCGACATCAACGGAAAATTTTCCATCAAGGCTGCACGTGGCGAATGGTTGGTCTTTTCTTACGTTGGTTATGAAACGGTCGAATGGTTGGTAGCCGAAGAAACAAAAAATCTTCAAATCACCCTCAAAGAAACGACTTTACAAATAGACGAAGTGGTCGTAACAGGCGTTGGCGTACAGCGTAAAATTTCGACATTAGCCGCCGTTACCAGCGTCGACACCAAAGACTTACAAGTGCCGGCGCCTTCGTTAGTGAACATGTTAGGCGGTAAAGTAGCCGGTATCGTAACGCTGCAAACAAGCGGCGAACCGGGCAAAAACTTAGCAGAGTTCTGGGTGCGCGGTATCGGCACCTTTGGCGCTAACAGCAGCGCATTAGTATTGATTGACGGATTGGAAGGCGACATCAATTCGATTGACCCAGCCGACGTCGAAAGTTTTTCGGTGTTGAAAGACGCTTCGGCAACGGCAGTTTATGGTGTACGCGGCGCTAACGGCGTGGTGCTGATCACTACCAAACGCGGCGAATCGGGGAAATTGAGTATCGTTGGACGCGCTAATGTTTCCGTATCCCATTTGCGTCGCTTGCCCAACTATCTCAGGGCTTATGATTATGCCGGATTAGTGAACGAGGCTTTGGAATTACGGGGCGAACGCCCAAGATACAACGATATTTCGATGGAGATTATCAAAGACAGATTAGACCCCGACTTTTTTCCCGATGTGGACTGGCAGGGCGAAATCGTCAATCCGTTATCGTTCAAACAGACCTATTATGCGAGCGGACGCGGTGGCAGCGATGTAGCCCGTTATTTCGTCAGTCTGGGCGCCTCCAGCGAATCGGCTGCTTACAAGGCTGAAAAGGATAATCCTTATGCTTCCAATGCAGGATACAACACGTATTCATTCCGTATCAATTTAGACATCAACCTAAGCAAGACGACCGAGCTGAAATTCATGTCTGACGCCTTCATGTCGATTAATAAACGCCCCGGAGATATTTCATCTACCGATTATATATGGCAGGCGCAGGCGTATCTCACTCCGCTCATCTTCCCTATTCGATTTTCAAATGGGCAGTTTCCATCCGTGAACGCGACCTCAGGGATGTCTCCCTACGTCGTCATTAATCATACGGGTAATACGAAATTGCACGAATATCGCTCGAAGTTTGCCTTGACGCTGGAGCAAGATTTAGCATTTATCACCCAAGGGCTGAAATTCAGGATTCTGGGCGCTTATGACCGTGATGGCGGGTATAACGAAAGCCGCTATTCGCGCCCGGCGCTTTACTCGTTAGAAGGACGCAGCAACAGAGGTGAATTGATCACCCGCGAATCGGTGGCAGCAACTACCGAAGCATTTTACAACTTATCCAGCCAGCGACAGTTCAGAAGATTCCAATTAGAATCAACGCTGAATTACGACCGCGTGTTTGGTGATGACCACCGTATCGGGGGACTTGCCTATTTTCATCTGAGCGACCAGTTTGCATCCAATCAAAGCGGCGAAAGCGAAAACCAAAACATGAGTTTGAGCTACGGGATGATTCCCCGCAGATATATGCGTATGACGGGACGTATTGCTTACGGTTTCCGCGATACTTATATGGTAGATTTCAATTTCGGTTATACGGGTAGCGAAAATTTTATGCCCGGACGTCAATTCGGTTTTTTCCCCTCTATTGCTGTCGGATGGGTGCCTACGAATTACGATTTCGTGAAGGACGCTGTTCCCTGGTTTAATTTCCTCAAACTAAGGGCTTCCTACGGCTCGGTAGGAAACGACCGTATCGGTGGTCGCCGTTTTCCGTATCTGAACTGGATACAAACGGGACGCGGCAACGTGTGGGGTAGCCCGTCTTCACAGGAAATGGTGTTTATTTTAAGGGTAGGCGCCGATAATTTAATATGGGAAAAGGCGTTGAAAGCCAATATCGGGGTTGAAGGACGTCTGTTTAAAGATGCAGTAGACTTTACGGTAGACTTCTTCCATGATACGCGCGACGGTATTTTCCAGCAGCGTGTTCAAGTGCCTGATTATGCGGGACTTGAAGACTATCCTTTCGGTAATGTAGGAAGCATGGTCAGTTGGGGCACCGACGGAAACGCTTCCTATACCTTTAAACCGGTGAAAGATGTCAGCGTGACCCTTCGCGGTAATTTCACTTATGCAAAAAATAAAGTCCTTAATTACGAAAAACTGTACGAGACATACCCCTATAAGGAATATACCGGATTGCCATGGAACGTGGTTTACGGTTATCAGTGCCTCGGCTTTTTCAAGGATGAAGAAGATGTGAAGTACAGCGCCATGCAAACATGGAACACCGTCATGCCCGGCGACTTGAAATACAAGGATGTCAACGGCGACGGCGTGATTGATCAGGAAGATATGGTACCTATTTCGTACCAGCAAATGTTCCCATTATTAATGTATGGCTTTGGCGGACAGGTAAGTTATAAAAACCTGTCGGTAGGTGTTCTGTTTAAAGGCACAGGGCAAATAGACTATTTCCGCAACAACACAGGCTATATTCCGTTCAACGAGGGACAGATGGGCAATATCCTCGAACAGTTCAGCGACCCTGCTACGCGATGGATACCTTTATGGTATGCCGAAACGCATGGCATAGACCCCTCGCTTGCCGAAAATCCTAACGCAAAATTACCCCGCATGCAATACGGGGCAAATGTCAATAACCGGCAATTATCCGATTTCTGGAAAGGTGACGCCCGTTATTTGCGCCTGCAGGAAGTGACCGTCAATTACAACCTGAAGAACTCCTTTTTGAAAAAAATCGGTATATCTTCGCTCGACCTGCAATTAGTAGGCAACAACCTGTATATCTGGGACAAAGTGAAAGTATTCGATCCCGAACAGGCAAACAGAGTCGGTACGGTTTATCCTATACCGAGCGTATATTCCTTCCAATTGTATATCAATCTCTAAATAATTATCGAAATGAATATAAAGACATCTATACGAAAGACAACTTATACATGGTTGGTCTCTTTATTACTGATAGTTGGCGGCGGATTATCCTCATGCGATTATCTGAATATAGACAAATATACCTCAGACGATCTGAAAATGGATTCCATTTTCACCTCCAAACGCTATATCGAAGCGTACATGTGGGGAGCGGCCTTCAAATTCCATGAAGAAGGCGCGTTGCTGGGCAGTCCTTATACGCCCGGTCCGATGGCTACCGACGAGGCTTTCTGTCTTTACCCTACCGGCACATTTAGCGGTATGGCATACGTACAAGGCGAATTGAACGCTTTCAATCTGGGACAATTCAACAATAACTGGAAACTCTGGTACGAGATTATCCGGCAGTGCAATACGATTTTTGCACGCATTGATGAAGCGAAAGACTGGACTATATACGAAAGGAATCGTATCATGGGGTATACACGCTTTATCCGCGCTTATGCCTACTATCACTTGTTGATGAATTTTGGACCTGTCATTCTGTTGGGCGACGAGGTAGTGCCTAACAATGAGGAACTTGCCTATTATGACCGTCCGCGCGACCTCTACGACGAATGTGTGGAGTATATTTGCACCGAACTCGAGCTGGCAGCGCCCTATCTCGACTTGAAAGCTAATTCAATCGTTGATTTCGGACTTCCTACAAGAGGCGCGGCTTACGGATTAGTTGCACGACTGAGATTACAGCACGCAAGCGACCTCTTTAACGGCGGTAATTCTGCCCGTATGTATTTCGGAACGTGGATGCGCAAAGCCGACGGCAGGCATTATATCCAACAACAATATGATCCGAGCCGCTGGGCAGTTGCCGCAGCAGCAGCTAAACGGGTGATAGACATGGAAGAAGCCGGTCTGAAGATATATGCTTTGCACACAATCCCAAGAAACAGCAGAACCCGCGAACTCCCTACCAATATCACTTCCGTAGAAGACCCCGATTTTTATAACTCATGGAGCAGTGGCGGCGCCGGAGATATTGACCCGTTTCTTTCTTACCATGAAATGTTCAACGGAGAAACACCTATGAACGTGAACCCTGAAATTATCTGGGGCAGAAACTCGTCAAGTACAACGGCTGCTACCCGTTATTCATTCCCGTATACCGGCAATGGATATAACGGATTATGCGTCACGCAGAAAATTGTAGACGCCTACGAGATGGTTGACGGACGCGCAATCACAGCTTCAAGCGCTGACTATCCTTACAGCGAATCGGGCTTTACAGATATTAGAGAGGATATTTCCAGCGAATATTGGTTAGTTTCGGGCGTACATAATATGTATGTCAATCGCGAGGCGCGCTTCTATGCTTCTATCGGGTTTAGTGAATGTGTATGGCAAATGACTTCACACAATGAAGTAGGGCAAAGAAACCAGGTCATTACCTATTATTCCGATGCAAGCAACGGAAAGGATGCCGCTGAAACAGCTACTAACTATCCTATTACGGGTTATGTACTCAAAAAATATATTCACCCGTTAGATTCTTGGGGGACGACGTCGTCAAGACAAGTAGGCAAGTCGTATGCCATCATTCGCTATGCAGAGATACTGCTTGCATACGCAGAAGCGCTGAATCAGTTAGGCGCTGAAAGTTATACAATCACAGTAGACAACGAGCCGCAAACCTTCTACCGAAATACCGACGAAATCAAATGGGCTTACAACCAGGTACGCCACCGCGCCGGGCTTCCCGGTCTGTCGGACATCGAAGCGCCGGATGCAGCAAGGGTGCTGGCAAAGATCAAACGGGAACGGATGGTAGAATTTTTGTTTGAAAATCAACGCTTTTTCGACGTGCGTCGCTGGGGCGACTATGAAACCTCTGAAAGCGAACCTATCAAAGGAATGAACGCCGCCGCCCCCAAAGATTCTTATTATCAGCGGGTAACGCCAGCTTCCGTTCGTATTGGCAACCGAATCGTAGACCGCAAAATGATTTTCCTGCCTATCCGGCAGACGGAGTTGAAACGGCTACCGAAATTCGACCAAAACCCCGGATGGTAGGGAGTAATGAATAGTTATTAGAGTTTAGTTATTAGATATTTTAATTTACAATGATATGAAATATAAGCATATATTTTTGATTGTCACGCTTTTAGCCGTGGTTTGTGTCAGTTGTAATCGCGATGAGATTTTCGAGCGCGAACAATACAAACATGTAGTTTCCCTACTGAGCGAGGGAACCTTCAATATTTTTTCCGAAGAACATGACCTTGTTGACGATCCGAGTACCGGCTACGTTGCCGCTTCGTGCGGCGGCGCGCTGGCTATTACCGAACCTATCACCATTAATTTGGTGGAAGACCCCGAATTGTTGAATCAATACAATTTCATCAATTATGAGATGAGCGCCGACCGTTTCGCTAAATATCTTTCCCCTGACAGGTATACGATATCCGATTACCGGATTACTATTCCGGCGGGCGAACGTAGCGGCAAGATGAGAATCCAAATTCATGCCAACGGGCTGTCACCCGATTCTACCTATTTTATCCCGTTCAAAATCGCAGACGCCAACAGCGAAGTCAATGCTGAAAAGAATACCGCGCTGTACAGGGTGTATCTGAAAAATTATTATGCTACGAACAAATCTATCGTTGAGTATTCGCAGCGTAGTATTCGAACCGATGCCGGTGGGAATAAGGTGAATAACATGATGACAAAAACGGTTTTTCCTGCATCAGGCAATTCTGTGCGTTTATTTGCAGGAAACCAGGCATTTGAAAGCGTTGAAACGCTTATCATCAACTGGGCTATCCGTCTGACCGTCGCCGCCGATGGGCGCGTCACGATCACACCCTGGAGCGATTCTCCTAATGGAATGAAAATAAGGCAGATAGACGGCGACGAACTCTATCCTAACGTCTTCAAAATTGTAGACGACGGCTACAGAACGTTCAAAACGTTCCTGCTTTGTTATGAGTACACGACGCCAATAGACGGACCTGTTTATCTGATGCAGGAAGAGTTGAGGCTTGAATTTAAAGAAGAACTAAAAAAATAAAACTATGAAACGATCGAATATTTTTCAAATCATCTATGGATGCAGTTTCTGTTTCCTTCTTGCCGTACTGTTCGGTTGCAGCGAAAAATACAGCAATTTTGATATTACAGAGAAACCTTTTGTAGACAAGACTTCTATCGAACTCTTTGTAGGCGAACAGGCTGGTTCTCGCGGCCAGATTCAACTGTCGTACAGCCCGTCGAACCGGAACTATACCTGGTCAAGTCAAGCGCCGGACGTCGCTTCTGTAGACCAAACGGGTTTAGTGACCGCACACAACGAAGGTTATACGATCATTACCGTCGCTTCCGAAAACGACCAGACCGATGTGAATGTTCGCGTATCGCAATTTGTTCCGCTCGTTACTTTTTACTTGGATAGAGTAGAACATTCAGGCGTAGTGCAGGATTTGTTTCTGATTAATGTTACGCCGGAACCGGCGAATGCTACGGAGGTGAACGTCACCTGGTCTTCGTCTAATGAAGAAGTTGCCCGCGTGTACAGTAACGGGTTGGTTAAGATATTGAAGGTGGGTGAAAGCGTTGTTTCAGCCACTTGCTTGGGAATCACAAAATCGGTAAACGTTTTCAGCAAACTGAAATTTCAGATCACCTCGGCTAATATCCCTGACTATGCCAACGTTGCGGGTACCGCCGGTTCAGGACCGCCTTGGGATTTGATTGGGCTTAGTTCGCAGTCTACAAGCTATCCGCTAACGAACCTCTTCGACGGCAACCCGGCTTCTTTCTGGCATGGCTCATACAGCGGCGTCGTGTCTAACTTCCCGCATTGGTTTATCTTAGATATGAAGGCTACGATCACGATTACCGATTTGATGATGCAAAAGCGGCAGGAAGCGGCAGGACAGAACTTCCGCTCATGCAACGGTTTTTATATTTATAGCTGCCCGGATGTATCCGTAGACCAATCCGACCCAGACGACGGATACCCATGGGTCTTTGAAGGGGAATTTACTTTCGATTACTTGACTAACGCCGAGCAATGGTATAAAATCCCCAATATCGAAGGACGCTATTTCCGAATCTATTTCGACACCCAACACCGAGAACCATCAGCCGCCAACAACTACATCCAATTAGCCGAATTCGCCATCTTCGGCTATGAATAAACTACGGACGTGGACGTCCCCGTACTGAATACAGTTCAAATTGTCACATGCGGTCATAGCAAGATCTCCCCGTCATTGCGAGGAACGAAGCAATCCAGAAGTGCTGAATACATCGGATTGATCCTGGATTGCTTCGCAAGCTCGCAATGACGACTGTGCGTAAAACTACAATTTGAATTGCACCTACTTTGCCATGCTTTAATTAATGAACAAATGATACAAGACTTTGAAATAATGTCCCCCGTTGGTTCGTATGAATCGCTGATGGCTGCCATTCAAGGCGGCGCAGATTCCATCTATTTCGGCATAGAAAACCTGAATATGCGCGCGCGGTCGGCTAATAATTTTACAACAAACGATTTGCAGAGAATCGCCACGCTCTGTCGTGAACAGGGCATCAAGAGTTATCTGACAGTCAATACAATAATTTATCAGGAAGATATCACTGCCATGCGCGAGATGATAGACGCTGCAAAAGCAGCAGAAGTCTCCGCCATCATCGCTTCAGACGTGGCTGCTATGACTTATGCCAATGAAACAGGTTTGGAAGTACATCTATCTACCCAATTGAATATCTCTAATATTGAAGCGCTTAAATTTTACGTCCGCTTTGCCGATGTAGTCGTTTTAGCAAGGGAACTGAACCTCGAACAGGTACGCTCTATCTACGACGCCATCAACGTCCAACAAATCAAAGGCCCATCCGGCGAATTGATACGTATCGAAATGTTCTGCCACGGCGCGCTTTGCATGGCTATTTCCGGAAAATGTTACCTGAGCCTGCATGAGATGAACGCTTCAGCCAACCGAGGCGCCTGTTATCAGCTTTGCCGTCGCGGATATACCGTCAGGGATAAGGAATCGGATTTGGAGTTAGCCGTTGATAACCAGTATATCATGTCGCCCAAAGACCTGAAAACGATTCATTTCTTGAATAAAATGATGGATGCTGGAGTGCGCGTATTTAAAATAGAAGGGCGCGCGCGCGGACCGGAATATGTCCGCATTGTGACGGAATGTTACAAAGAGGCGGTGATAGCCTATAACGAAGGGACTTTCACGGAAGAAAAAACGGCGGTATGGGACGAACGATTGAAATCCGTTTTTAACCGCGGATTCTGGAACGGCTATTATTTAGGACAACGGTTAGGCGATTGGAGTAGCCGTTACGGTTCAAGCGCTACCAAACGAAAAGAATACATCGCCAAAGGCATAAACTATTTTAGCAACCTGCAAGTCGCTGAATTTGAGATGGAAAGCGGCTCGCTCCAAGTCGGAGACGAAATCCTGATGACCGGACCAACTACCGGCGCCATATTTCAAACCATTCAAGAAATCCGCGTCGATTTGATGCCTGTCCAAAAAACCGTGAAAGGCGAACGTTTCTCAATCAAAACCGCCGAAAAAATCCGCCCCTCCGACCGCATGTATAAAATGATACCAACAGACCTGACATAAAATGACATGCTTCATGATATCGCACTCCCCACAACCGTGTCATTCCCGCGAAGGCGGGAATCTCCTAATCCGTTTTTCTGGATTGCTTCGTTCCTCGCAATGACGGATATGTGCTCGCAATGACGGATACGTGCTCGCAATGACGGATATGTGCTCGCAATAACGGGTATGTGCTCGCAATGACGGATATGTGCTGACATTATCGTGTACCGTCATTGCGAGCTTGCGAAGCAATCCAGAATTAACGCTATATCAATCACTGCATGACTACGGCATGCAATGGATTGCTATGGATTATTTTTTATCCGAAAAATATTTCATAAACTGCGACCGTTCATACACAGACGGGTCTTCCGCGCGCGAAGCGCTTAATATGCCCCGAAATTCCGATATCGCCCGGTATTTTTTATTCTCCATCCACCCTTCAATTCCTTTCAGCAGTTCCGGTATGACTTCGATGCCGTTTTTATACAACAAACTACATATCTGAACGGCATGAGCGCCTGCCAATAAGCATTTTATAACATCCTGCCATTGATATATACCGCATGACGAAGCAATGGAAATCGCCGGGACTAAGCCGGAAACAAGCGCCGTCCAGCGAATCGTATCGCTTAAATCGGAGGCGCTGCTGAACACATCCCCCGAAATCACGCTTATCTTGTCAATATCAATGTCAGGGCAGTAAAAGCGGTTGAATAATACAACGCCTTTCGCACCATGAAGGTGCATCTGGTGCGCCAATCGGGGAATATTACCATTCACTTTGCCAATTTTCAGCGTAACGGGAATCGTCAGATGACCCCTCACTTTTTCTAAGATAGAGATATACAATTCCTGAATCTGATTAACCGTGACATTCAAGTCAGTGCATAAATAATACACATTCAGTTCCAGCGCATCCGCCCCCGCATCTTCTATCCGTTTGGCAAATTCTGTCCAAGAACCGGCATGGTAACAATTGACGCTGGCAATCACAGGGATCGTACATGCCGCTTTTGTCTCGCTAATGAGCGATAAGTATTTTTCAATCAGGTTTGCCTTCACATAGCTTCTGATATAATCGGAAGCTCCCGGAAAATCCGACGACTGCATCAACTCGTCCCCCTGCATCAATATTTGTTCTTCAAACAACGATTTCAATACCACCGCTCCCGCTCCGGCATCTTCTAACTTTTTATTCTTCTGCGCACTACCGGTCAACCCGGAACTCCCCACAATCAAAGGATTTTTAAGCGCCAATCCTGCAAATTTTGTTTCTAGCATAATTATAGTTTTCAGTTTTATACGTATCCATTCTGATTTTTTTTAGTTTCCAACGACAAACGTACAGCTATTTTGCGAGATTTCCAAAACTTTTCGATATAATCCATTTGGTTTTATGAAACGTATTTTGTATTTTTGCGGTGTTGTAGATGCTTTTTTCTTTAAACCGCTAATAAATTTATAATGTGAAATCTAACATGTCTGACGTTGGAAAAATGACTGATAAACAGGACAGTGAATTGATCGCTCTTATGAAGAACGATTCACGTCAGGCATTTAGCGAACTGTACATCCGCTACTATGACCCGTTACATTACTATTGCCGGAAATACCTGAACGACGACATCGAAGCGGAGGACATTGTGCAGGATATATTCATGCACCTGTGGGATACGCGCGACACCTTAACGATCACATCGTCTTTTTCGGGATATATTTACACAGCGGCGCATAACCGCATGTTGAAAGTGGTGCGGCAAATTGAGGTTCATTTGCGTTATGCGCAACAAATCCTCAAGCGTGCCAAAGAAGATACCAATGAAACCGAAGATTCAATTATCGACGACGATTATGCCGCCTTATTGAATAAAATGATGGAAATGTTGACACCGAAGCAAAAAGAAATTTTCCACCTCAGCCGCATAGAAGGGCTTTCATACATCGAAATAGCCGAAAGGTTACAAATATCGGTACCGGCGGTTCAAAAACATGTTTCAAACGCATTAGAAAAAATAAAAAACTATTTAACACAACATAAAATCATTCATTTTAAGCCAATTACAATTTTTCTTGTAACTTTTTTGTAACATTTTCGTAATTTTTTCGATTTCATGGTATAGATGCTACTGCCGAAAAGGGTCATATAGACGTAAACAAATAGAATACGTACATTATGAATCAAAAAAGACCTTCAAGGAAAGAAATCGTCGAAGCATGGAACCGTTTTGTCAACCGTACATGTACCATTGAGGACTTGACATTATTACTTAGTTCGATTGAAAAGGATGATTTTCTTCAGGAGTTTGATGAAGTATCTGAGGGTTTGTGGGATGAGGCGATCTCCAACCGACCGCTCATGACCGAAGACAGGCGTGAATCGTACAGAGAGAAAGTCTGTCAGTTGCTCGAAGCTTACGACCGCAAACATCTTCATGCCATAAAAACCGTCCGTTTTCGCAGAATAATATCTGCAGCAGCCTGCATTGCCTTATTGGTAGCATCGACGTATTTTATCAAATATCAACACAGGCATCAACCTGAGCAAAACATAGAAGCCATCATCGGCCAGACGATGCCCTCGAACGATATCCAATTGATTACAGGCGAAAAAGTGGTAGCCTTGAATCAGAACGCCCAGCTTGCATTGCAGGATGGGCTTATCTCGGTGGTTGAAGAAAGTAACGAGTCCGAAATAGCGCTTTCGGCAAATGTGCCGAACAGATTGATTGTTCCGACCGGCAAACGCTCCACGCTCCAGTTAAACGACGGTACACAAATCTGGCTTAATTCAGGGACGGAATTGGAGTTCCCGTCCAAATTCACGGGCGATACCCGCGAGATTAGCGTGAAGGGCGAAATATACATTGAAGTGGCGAAGGGGGAAAAACCCTTTTATGTGAACGCCTCGCAGTTCAGGGTACAGGTGCATGGCACCAAGTTCAACCTGTCGGCTTACGGCGAAAACGAAGAAAACAGTGTCGTATTGGTAGAAGGTTCGGTAGAAGTGGTGACGCCCGGACATGAATCTACATGGTTGGCGCCCAACGAAAAAGCTGTCGTAAGTCCGGGCGAAATCTTGAAAGAAACCGTGACGGCGGACGATTATACAAGTTGGAAAGATGGCGTGCTTATCCTTAACAAAACATCTGTCTCGGAAATGTTAAAAAAGATTGGGCGCTACTATAACGTGCATTTTGAAAACCATTGCGACAGCATAGAATCCGCAAAAACTTATACAGGGAAGCTATTACTCACCGATGATTTTGAAGAAATCATGATTTCGCTGTCGGCCTTTTTCTCCATGCAATATGAAAAGGAAGGCGAAACCGTTTATCTGCGAAAGAAGTAAAAAAAATATTAATCTAAATCTAATATAGGAGGGAAAAGCCATGGGACCATAGCAAACGCAAAAAAAAAGTCGGACGACAGGTAGGAGCGTCGCCCGACAAATAATTCATTTCAATACAATACGAGGTATTATTAAAATAAATTAAAGTTCAAAGGTATGATTAAAAAAAATTTTATCAAAGAAAACACCAAGAAAATTCTTAGAATAATGAGAATATCAGTATTTTTCTGCTTTGCCTTTGTGGTTTCTGTTTTCGCGGAAGAGACTTATTCACAGACAAATAAGTACTCAATAACGCTGAATAACACGACCATCAGGCAGGCAATTTCAGAAATAGAGCGACAAAGCGATTATTTCTTTATTGTAGCGGATGATGCGAGTGATGAGTTGAACCGGCTCATCAGCCTTTCCATCAATAACAGGGAGCTTTCTGAAATATTAGAAACGCTGTTTACCGACACCAACCTGTTGTACATGATATCCGGGCGGCAGGTGTTCATTTCCAAAAGCGAAATCGATTTGGAAAAAAACAAATTGCAGTGGCAACAACAAGCAGCGCTGGAAGATGAAGAGGCTGTGTTTCAGGGCATCCAGATCGTCGGCAGGGTAACCGACGTGAACGGAGACCCTCTACCGGGAGCATCCATTGTCATCAAAGGAACGACCACCGGCATAGTGAGCGACGCCGACGGACGGTATACCATTTCCATTCCCGATGAGAACGCCGTATTGCAGTTTTCGTACGTCGGATTCCATTCGCAGGAAATACCGGTAGGCCAGAAGCGAACAGTGAATGTGACACTGCTGGAAGCCACTACCGAAATAGATGAGGTGGTGGTGGTAGCCTACGGTTCTCAGAAAAAAATCTCTGTAACCGGCGCTATTTCGACCGTGCAAACAAAAGAACTGAGGCAAAGTTCGGCTGCCAACTTGTCGACCGCGCTGGCTGGGCGACTGCCCGGATTAACAGCCCTGCAATCATCGGGACAACCCGGTTATGATGCGGTAAACCTTTTTCTGCGCGGCGCAGGTACCATCAATGGAGCAGATCCGTTGATCATGATTGACGGAATACCCCGGACAGATATCAGTTCGCTTGACCCGAATGAAATCGCTTCCGTTTCTATCCTCAAGGACGCCTCGGCAACGGCTGTGTTCGGCGTGAGGGGCGCCAACGGGGTCATACTGATCACCACGCGGCGCGGCTCGGAAGGAAAAATCGAACTGAGCATCACCATGGACCAGAGTTGGCAAAGGTTCCTGGTACATGCCGACAGGGTTCATTCATGGGAATTTGCCGAGTTGCGCAACCAGGCGGCGCGCAATGACGGACTTGATATTGAGCCGTTTACGCCTTATATGATTCAGAAATACAAAGACGGGTCAGACCCCGTTTTTTATCCCGATCGGGATGTATTTCATGAATATTTCAGAGATTATTCGCCTCAGAGCCGCATTAATATCAACCTCAACGGCGGCAGCCAGGATATGAAATATTTCTTAAATGTAGGTTATGTCGGGCAGGGAGGTAATGTCAAAACAGAACCTAAATCGTTTTTAGGGTACGATCCGAGTTTCCGGATGGACCGTTATTCCTTCCGCGCCAATGTGGATTTTGACGTCACCAAACGCTTGAAAATGTCCCTTAATTTAGCCAGTTATATCGAGAAAATGAATTCACCGCAGTCTTTTGCTTTGTACTCGGACAATTTCGAATACATGATTTCCCAGATATTACAGAACGTATGGTATTCGCCGCCTACCGATCCCGGCCCTGTAACGGTTGGCGGATATACAACGCCTGACGGCGAGGAAGTACCTGCTAATCAGGTATTAGCACAATCGGCTACCACAGGTAGCTCCTACGGTATAATCAACCGTTTCGGATATCGCCAGGAGACGAAAACGCTGCTCAATTCTTCAATTAACCTGGATTACTCGCTGGACTTTATTACGCCCGGATTGAGCACCAAGTTCCTTTTGGCTTTCGACTATAAAGCACGAACCATTCTGCAAGGGGTGCGTACATGTGACACCTATCAGTCAAGGGTAGCCCGCTCCGCCGATGAAACAAGCACATTCACAATACTCCAGAACAATATGGAAGAGTCGATTGGGTTGCGTCCGAAAGTTATGCAGTCATATTATTACCTGAACT
>Ga0099364_10006163_pt1 | contig 17538 bp, 11 predicted proteins | sample TergutTh196P3_FD_73070 | JGI IMG/M metagenome (GOLD analysis project Ga0099364, IMG submission 73070) | Microcerotermes parvus P3 segment gut microbial communities from Pointe-Noire, Republic of the Congo - Th196 P3 | ecosystem: Host-associated > Arthropoda: Insects > Digestive system > Gut ...
GAAGTTGTTCATCCGTAGGTTCACTGTCCCACAAAAAACGGTAAGTCATATCTACTTTTGTTTCCATGCTTTGCCATTCTATCATAAATAATGGACTCCGTGTAATCACTTAATCGCGCTTACTGTAATCGTAATACTCCCCGACATCCACATCTTCAAGCACCGCAAGGGCATCGTCGGCAAGGATCGCTGCCGAGCAGTAGAGCGACAAGAGATACGAAGCGAGTCCCTTGTTATCGACTCCTCTGAATCGGACAGAAAGCCCTCTTGACTGTTCGTTTTGCAAGCCGGACTGGTACAATCCGACAACCCCGCGCCGCGTTTCGCCGGTGCGGACTAGCAAAATATTGGTTTTGCCCCCTTTGCCTTTGGGATTTTTCACGCCATCCACCAGCAACTTGTCGGTCGGAACGAGAGGAATACCCCGCCACAGAATAAATGTACCGCCATAGAGAGAAACCGTAGTCGGCGGCACTCCTCGCTTGGTGCACTCACGTTCAAAAGCAGCAATCGCACGAGGATGCGCCAAAAAGAATGAAGGTTCTTTCCAGACCTTCGAGATGAGGTCGTCGAGATCGTCCGGTGTCGGTGCACCGCTGATCGGTGTGATGCGCTGACTATCCGCTACGTTTTTGAGCAGACCGTAGTCGTCGTTATTGATGATTTGACTCTCTTGCCGCTCTTTGAGGCTTTCAATGGCGAGGAATAACTGCTCTTTAGTCTGATCGAAGGGTGACGAAAATACATCGGCAACAGCGGTATCGACATTGATGATAGTCGAGATCGAATTGAGAATGTACTCCCTCGGCTTTTGCTGATATTCCACATAGCCTTCGGGAATCTCCGCGCTTTTCTTTTCGGAAGAGCATAAGACATCGAGGGGCGTATCTCCTTCGACGACTTTGTTGACTCGATAGACACCGGCATCGAGTCCTTTGAATTCCAGAAATCGTGTGAGCCATCGGGGGGTGATGGCACCGAATTGCGGCGGTGTCTTCGTGATGTCCGCTAATTGATAGGCTTGTTGTTTGTTCAGTGCGTTGAGGTCTGTTGACATTGTTTTTCCAGTTAGGGGGTTGTAACATGTGGGAGACGAATTGTACATCAACTCGTCTAAAGGGCAAGTGAGCAATTATCGTGCCAATGATTTTTTTGTTATTTTCACTGACGGCACACTGAAACTCGCCTTGATATTTCACGGCATCCTGCATATTTAACGGAGCCGTGATATGGCACGGCGGCGGGCGTGTTCGGTACGTTCTCGCAAGCTCCGCTACGCTACACTTGCGGCTCTTTGGGGATTGAATCATTTACGGCGGTTAGTACCACCATAAGAAGCCATCTCTTACTTCCCTAAAAAATCGCCAGGCGCAACGTGATCGGCGACATAATGAAAACCCAAATGGCAAAGTACCAAAGTTTCCCCTTCTTGAGCCAATTCAGTAGGAAAACGAGAGCAAGAATACCTACGATACAACTGACCGCCGCACCGACCAGCAGGAGCCAATCAGGCAGCGCAGCGGCACTCGGCTCCGGTGCATCCTTAATCATGTCGATGAATTCCAGCAAGCCGCTGCCGGCAATAACAGGTATCGAAAGAATAAAGGAAAACGCCGCCGCCTCTTCGCGTTTGAGCCGGCAACACAACGCAGTAACAATGGTCGTGCCCGACCGGGAAATGCCGGGCAAAATCGCCAACGCCTGCGCACAACCAATGATGAGCGCATCCTTCCAAGTCATCGTAGAAATTGTTTTTTCCCCCTCCGGCACCCGCAACGTGTAAAGAAGCATCATACCGGTAACAAGGAAACAGACCGATATGAGCGGCAGATAATCCTGAATCCAAGGGGCGTATTTATAAATCGGATAGCCGACTACGGCGGTAGGAAGCGAAGCAATGAACAACATAAGAATCAATCGTCTATCTTTGCCGAACATATCGACAATCCGTTGCCGGAAAACGATCAAAACGGCAACGAGTGAACCGACGTGAAGCAGTATGTTGAGTTTCACGAACTCGGCACTGTCTTCGGTCAAGGGATGTCCGAACCGCTCGAAAAGATGGTTGATCACCGCATTGTGTCCCGAAGAACTGATCGGCAAAAACTCGCCGATGCCTTGTGCGACGGCGATGATGAAAATTTGGATTAACTCGGTCATTAGGGAACTAGGGAACTGTTCTAACAATGTTCGGTTGAATTTTACTCAATTTTTCGATAACATCGGGATACTTTGCCTCGCATATCCAAGTTTCATAATCGATGTAGCAATCTTCTTTCAAATACTGGTACATTTCCAAAATGATCGGTTTGATTTGTTCTTTTTCCCAAGTAATTAGTAGGTCGTAAAGATAATTAGTTTCCGCTCTGTGGTTTTCTCTATCACTGCCGGAAGTTTTATTGAATTCGGCAAATTCCGATAGAGTTATAGGGGCTTGGGACGATTTCAGTACGTAATCTGCGCCTTTTTTACGTTCATCGGCAACATACGTGTAGATAGAGGAAGAGTAGGGGGTGCGTCTGGCTCTATCATATGCTGACAATGTACATTCCTTCCATTTATCAGCGAGTTGTTTCAGCATGTACAGTGCCATTGCTTCGCATACAATTTCTTCGTTCCATTTGCTTCCGAAAAGTTTCTTGTACTCGTAGGTTTGGCAAAAGATATAATGCGTCATTTCGTGGGCAAGTTGGAATACCACTTGACACCAATAAATCGTGCTGGACAGATGGAGTCTGATTTTTAGTTCTTTGTCGGAGACATAATGGATGAAGGGACTCTCGGCATCTTTGTCATTATAGATTGTACATTTGATTCCATTGACAACGTCGGTGCCGAAGATCGACTCAAATTCTTTGTGCAAGAAGATAAACAAACTTTCAAGGTATTTGTCTTGGTCTTTATTGCCCGTTGACAGGTACGACCATGCGTCGTTTAATTTTACTTCATCCCCTTCTTTGCGGTCTAGCGGCGTGGGCGTTTTACTTTCGGAAGCGTGAGTGAACGCAACGACGGAAAACGCAATCATCAGCGCAAGGCATGTGCTGAAAAACTTCGTTGCCAAACGTGACTCGAATGTAACGCCCCCTTTGTGAAGCATAGCGACAGAATGATGCAGAGAACTGCATTATATCAGACCGATAAAACGTGTCAAGTTGTTTTTCCGGCTGTTGGTAGATGTTCAAGTTTGTTCAACACGGGTAGGTTGCCGACCGCCGGGCGGCATCGTCAACAGTCGACGGGAGAGGCGTGTTCGACAAAACAAGCGTTTTCTGGTTCCAGTCGTCTATCGCCGACGCAACCGCCCGGCGGTCGGTTGCCTACCTGTCCGCTCCAAATCCGAAATTTGTCAACCGACGGAGCGGCTGACGCGGGTGCCGCGTACCGCTTGCCGAAATCCGATTCAAAGAGTACAATGACACCGCTGACTTTGTCTCCGCCCTTTGCCGGTTTAACTTTTGCGATGATTCGATATTTTTATTTTTCGTTACCGCTCCTTTGCCTTTTCACGACACTCGGTTGCCAAGGGAAATCGGAAAGACCCCCTATGCCAGTGCCGGAAGTTATCGTAGAGTCCGTGCTGGTTCGCGATGTTCAAGCGTACATCGACGAAACCAGCTTGACCGACGCGTATGAATTCGTCGAAATCCCCGCCAGAGTATCAGGAGTTTTGCAGGAAATCCGCTACGCCGCCGGAGACATCGTTGCCGTCGGTGCGCCGCTCTTTTTAATCCAACAAGAACAATACCAAGCGGAACTCAAATCCACCGAAGGAGCACTCGCATCAATGGAAGCCCAACTCAACCTCATGGAAGCGAACCTTTCGCGGATACAACGAACTTTCGATCAGGGAGCGTCCACCAAAGAAGACCTCGATACCGCTACGGCACAGCGGGACGAAGCAGCAGCGGCGGTCATCCAAGCCAAAGCCGCTCTGAATATCGCCGAATTGAACCTCTCCTATACCGACATTCGCAGTCCGATAATGGGAAAAGTCGACCCGAGTGTGTACAGCACCGGCAATTTGGTCGGACCAGGAGGAAACAAAGCGATTCTGACGACCGTTTCGGGAATGGATCCGATTTTCGTGAAATTTGACATCAGCGATGCGCAGTTCAACAGTATCAGGGCATACGCCAGAGAACATCATGCGCCGGTGATGGAAGAAGGAATACTGCAACAACTCCAAGAGGCAAGGGAAAGCGGGGCAGAGGTTACCGTGCAAGAAGAGGGTGCGCTCAGTCGGCTTGAAGAATTTCAGATTCCCTTTGAGATGAGTTTAATCGTCGGTTCTGCGCCGGGGTCGGGCGAGTATCCTTACAAGGGAATCATTGAAACGGCGTACAATACGATTGATCCTTCGACGGGAACAATCACGGTTCGGGGCAAGATTCCCAATGCGGATTATGCCGTTTTTCCCGGTCAGATTTGCCGGGTACGGATTCCGATTTGGAAGACTCCCGATGCCGTCCTCGTCCGTCAGGAAGCCATTGGAACAGATTTGACTCAACGATACGTTTACGTCATCGATGAGGAAAGCGTTGCCCATCGCCGGGGCGTCGAACTCGGTGCCATTCAACCTGATGGAACGCGAGTCGTTACCAAGGGGCTAGAAAAGGGGGAACGCTACATCGTCAGCGGCATTCAAAGGGTACGCGACGGTTCGCAAGTGAAAATCCGCGAGTAAAGGTTTTGCTGACAAGTTATCCGCTCGCCGATATACTGTAAACGGTATCAAATTGGTCGTTTTTTCTTTGCGTTCTTCCTTGCGTATCCTTTGCGTACTTTGCGGTTAAAAAAGGATTTAACCGCAAAGAACGCAAAGAGTTGCGCAAAGTACGCAAAGAGTCGATTCATTGCGCATTCGGCACAAATCAATATAAAAATTTGATTTTTAGAGGTTCCCTTAAAAACTCAACTGAATACCGGTGCCCAAATTGAGCATACTGTATCCGCCGTGCCATACGGAAAAGTTCCAATCGCCATCAAAGAAAAGCGTCGCCGTACGCTCCTGATTCAACCAGAAATGCGAACCAGCACCTAATTGAACCGCAGTGCCGCCCATCGCCGCACCACGCACTTTGAATTCTTTACTGCCGCTAACAAAAGACTGCGTCGAAGTCGGAGCATAATTGCCCGCCAAACGGGCAATGTGGAACGCCCGAAGTTGCCAACCGCCACGAGCAAAATAACTCTCCGTACTAACGCCCGTCCGCATCAACACTCTGCCAAAGTCCATCGACTTGTAACGCATCGCATAAGTGCCGCTCGTAACACCCTCTGTCTCATATCCCTGGGCAATGTTGCTCGAATTGTTCACCCACGATGCCCGGGCTGTTCCCTGTAACCGCTCAGAGTAACCCTTTTGATGTATAACCTGATACTCAAAACCAGCAGTCGGACGAATCACAAAGTTCGGATTGACCGTGAACGGACGAGCAAACTCTATCGCATAGTTAAACGTGTGTCCCGTCGTCTCCGATTCGTAATGCTCGTTAATGCCGAAGAGGTCGTTGACACCATACATCGTACCGCCGATAGGATTGTACCCAATGAAAACATTGCCGTTGCGGATGTAACGATCCGACTTGTACGATTGGAAACCGCCGCCGAGGAATGACTTCACCTCAAACTGTTCAAACGGAGCAGTAACAAAGTAAAGTCCGAAAGTGTAATCTTGACTCCTTACCTTATCACTCAAGGATGACAACGCTCCATCATGGAACATCGCCACACCGCCGATGACCGCACTCGGAGTCAGATTCCATTCACTTCCGACTATCACGCCGTTACGGTAGAAGGAATACTTGAAGGAGTTTTTATCGTCCCCCATTGCGAAGTTTGAATGTGCATAAGCCCCCCAAAGCGCACCGACACGGCTGAAGGGACTTTGTCCGCGTGTTTGTCCCGCCATCGGCGGAGCAAACTGGTGTCCGGGCGGCGGAACCGCAGGTTGACCATAAGGTTGCTGCAACCGTCCCGTTTGAATGTTGCGGAACACAATGTCGCCGCGTCTGCCGGTACTCATCCCGCCCACTCCGTAACCGATACGGTTGAACAAATGATCCGAAGGAGTCAACAAATTCATAATAAGACTGTTGCCCCGCGTGGCATTCGCCATCTGACGAAACACATTATTCAGCACTTCGGGACTGTTTAATCCGAAATTGAAGGACTGAGCGAGACCGGGATTCGTGAACATCGCATCGTCCAGTACACTGGCAATTGATTTAGCATTGTAACTGTCTCCCGCCTTCTTAATCCGATTGAGATAATAATTCGGGTCATCAATCACCGTCAAGACCGCTGGCGATTGTCCCGAAGGCATCGTAATCGGCATCACGCTGACGTTTGCATAAACCCAGTCCGTAGTCGCGCTGGTAACTTGTTTCACTGTACCATCTGTGTACGCTTCGCTGGCAATGATAATGAACGAGGTCTGTTTTTCTTTTCTGCTCGCATCGGGATCCAAATCGTAAATCCGGTCAGCCTGAACGATTCCGCCGAGTTGAGTAATTCCCAGCAGATCCTCTCTAACGGAAGCCGCTGGAAGAGTTCCCAAATCACGCAGTGCAGCCCCCCAGCCGTCGCGGTTGTACCAATAGGTCGGTACCGTACCATGAACGCTTATGACATCGCTGAAGCCGTACCGCATAAGCAGTGCATCCAGTTGCGTGAACTCGAACTGGATATTATTCTCGGCGAGAAGTCTTTGATTCAATATCGCACGTTGTGCCGGACTGGCATCGTACTGGCGGAGTTCGTCCGGTGTCAGTACCATTTCGACCATCTGCCGTTGTAATTCTGCACGCCGCGTATCATTGGTCAGGTATTCAAACTGTTCGTACTCTGTCAACAGGGGCAGACCGGTTTTGCGGTCGATCATCGCCGAAGGACTGAACCACGAAAGATGCGTTCCCAATTTTTCGGTGGTGATGATTTGCCAATCCTCTTTGGAGAGTTGTCCCGCCGGCACTTTGCTCTCGTCATAAATGAACGTCTTTGTTCCGTCGAGCAGTGTAGTTTCGGTACGGATCGAAGTCGCCCCCGCAATGGTTGCGGCATATTTACCGAGCATATCAGCAATGGTATCGTTGCCCACCGTAACGTGGTATTCACCGGCTGGCATAATCTCGTCCGTGTTAAAGAGCGGATTGTTGACATGCAACGGATTACTGGCATCGTATCTCGGACGCATGTGTTCGTCCATCAAGCGGAACGAGCCGAAGATAGTGAACACTCCGAATTGCCCGCCCGGTACGCCGCTCATATCCCAATCGACACTCTTTGCGGCATCGGTGAATTTCGACAGCATGTCATCGTAAGCGGTTTTTTCAAGTTCACGAGCCTGATACTCATTTTCGCCGATAAAGCCGGGCAAACCGGGAGCAATGACTCCGCGATTGATGAAGTAACCATCGAAGTAGTTGACCGCTTCAAACAAGTCCCAGCGTTCAGCAATTTTGAACACACCATTTCCCGACACGATTCCCTCATTGAGAACATCGTGAATGATCAACCGCTGGGCATAGTCCACGCTGCCTGTCCAAATGGAAGGATTGACGGCAATGCCTGCGTCATTGATCAGAAGGTGTCCCGTCTTTTCGATGTAAAGGTCTCGGATACGGATACCATCGTCACGGTAATAGTTTGCTCCTGTTACCCACTCTATAACATTGCGGTTGAAAATCGTTGTTCCATTGGTAACTCGAACATCGATGTTTCCAGAGTTATAGTATCGGTCATTGAATCCGCCGCCGTAAATGTTTCCGCTGTAAATATCGCCGCTGGTAAAGATGAGTAATGTTCCATCTTGAGTGTATCCTGCCAGCAGTTCTTCTGCGGTGAGACTCGTACCTGGTCCGCCGTAGTACAGGTAACGCGCCAGTGCTTCTCGGAAGTGCCGGAAGTCATCGGCATAGCCAAACGAATCCTGGTAGTTTGAACCGGCTGACCAACTTGCGAGGGCGTTGAGGAGCACTTCGTCGAGCACCAACGACCAGCCCGGTATATCGGGTGCCGTTGCACCTACTGTGCTGGTGCTGGTACGATGTCCCAGTACGTAACTGGGGTTCATCGTTTCATCGACATCAAGTATTTCTTCTATGTAATAGATAGTGCCGGGATGACCGTGAGTCCAGAATGAATTTATTGTAGTAAACCCGCCGTAGGGGTCTTCTATTGTCCAGACTCCGTCCACCCAAGAGCCGGTACTGCCGGACCAATAACCCACCACTGCATTGTAGAACGACACGATGTCTCCGTGAACTCCGGTATTGTCGAAATGGAATATGCCGGGATTATCACTGAACATCACGTCGGGATTGTAAAGGAGTTTCGACCTTTTGATAGAAGTCATCATGTCAAACGCCTGAAAATTCTTTGCCGACTGTACGAGGTCAAGTGTCGGGGTTATACTGTTGCCTCCCGGAGAACCGACGTACAATACTTTGGAAAGATTGTTCACGTCGTTGTTTTCGCCAATGATTATCTTGGAAACATGCGCCAGACTGCCGATGTAGATTCCCGCTGCACCGCTATTGTAATACTCTCCTCCTGCGATCAGTGCGTCGTCTCCCAATGCCGTGATTTGCCGAACCGTGGGACCGTAATAAGCTGTCCAAGGCGACCAACCGGGTCCGGGGAAAACTTCTCCTTCCCAAGCCATCGACGTTCCCTGTATCGCAACACCCATTCCATAGGAATTGTCAAATGCCGTAAAATAAGGTCGGAAAGTTCCCGGTGCGCTGGAATACTGACCGTTGGGCAGCCAAGCTCCCGGCGTACCGGAATCGGGGTTTAGCATCCAGCGTTGCGTTGCGTAATCGTAGTGGGTAAGTTGGATTGACTTGTTTCCGTCTCTCAACCAGAATATCCGATCCGGCTGGTTGTTATAGGCGATAAACTTCTCCGCGACTCGTGCGTTTCGTTCAGGATCGTAGTCGGGGTGCCCATAATTGTCCGCATTCGGATTGTAATAATAGACGTTTCCGTACTCGTCTGCGTCGATGTCGTAGGGATCATTGTAATAAACGTAGCGTAATCTGTTTTTGTCATCGTTGGAGAGCAGCGTAAAATCGAAACTGAATTGCACTCCTGCCCGGCTGGGAGAGCCGGCAATAACCTTGCCGTCCACTTGGATTTCGTGCCAACTGCCGCTGTACAAGGCACTGGGCAACATGTACACGATAATCGGCGTAGGTCGCCAGTCAATCGCGTAAAGTTGCCGGAGCGAGTAGATGTCGGTAATTCCGTAATCCATCGCATAAATACCGCTCGTGCGATCCACGAAAATACCGATGCCGTCTCCGCCGAACGAAATGCCGGTATTCGCAAAAATCCACGAATTATCGTTCAGTTCAATACGGTTAATAAGTCGGGTTATGTTTGGTGAACTCAAATCCGAGCCGGTGTAACTGCCGTAATAGCGGCTGGAGCGATAGATGTCTTCGCCGGTTTCGGTAAGTCCTGCCGATGGAACGGCAATACCAAACAGGCGAGCCCAAATACCAACGCTCGGACCGTCGATATTGAACATATCGTAACGTGTTCTTTGCATTTCGGCATCTCCCAACGCACTGGTTAGGTGGTGCCTACCTTCGTCTTGGTAAATCAAACCGATGGGATTGCGGTGCATGATCACGTCTTGTCCCACTTGGATTCTCCCGTTGAGAATCGTGTCGCCTCTTTCAAGGATGGTCGTGGTTTGAATCGGTCTGCCCAGTGCGTCGACCTCTATAACGGTTGGCATCTCGGGATAATCAATAATGATTATTTCTCCCGTTTCGGGATCCCAAATCTCGATACTGGAAGCCTCGCGTCCCGGTATTCCAATTTGCGTGTTATTGAGATAGATACTGTCGGGTATCATAGTACCATAGGTGGCAGCATTTATACCTTCTCTTACGGGTGCCAGTGTGGCAGACCGAGCGTATTCGTGCCAGATGCCGGCAATCCCGGCTTGGATACGCGAATGATTCACGGTGAGTGTTCCACGGTTCTCTATGGCAATGTCCATACCTTGAATAAGCGTGCGGTCTTCCCCTTGATACCGGATAGTGTCCTGATTGATAGTGAGGATTCCTCTATACGTGACCGTATCCGTTGTCGGCAACCCCGGCAACGTTGCTGTTGGTGGATGATTCAACGGTGTGGGTGGGTACCAATCCACTATTATCCCGGCAGCATTCCTTATCGGAACCTGAAAAATAAACTGTGGAAACGAAGGACCTTGGTAATATTGAGGTATTCCCAGCGGAAGATCCGGCGAAGCAGTCCCCAACCAAAATTGGGTGCCTGCGGGAGATATCGCGAGGGTACTGCCCGGCACAGCAGGCGGACCTGCGACGGGGGGTGGGAACAACGGGGTTCCATCCGGCCATGTGAGTGCTTGCACTTCCGGGGGAAGTTCGTCGTAATCTGCAAGGGGTGCGAACGTCAGTGGGTCTGAAGCCAGATAATAACCATACTGGATAAAGTATTGGCTTTCTCCGGTCACCGTTTGTTGACGTGTAATTTGTATGCCGTAAATTCGGGGTATTTCGCCGGTCTCCCCAATGACTTCGCCGTTACTGATCGCGGGACCCCCAACAATGTTGCTGACAACAGCACCGCTGGAATTAGCGTTGATGATCGCAGGTATAGAGGAGATACCTCTGTTTGTAAAAACTGTCCCCAATTGGTTATTTGTGAATCTGCCCAGTGCCTCATCAGGAACGGGCAAATAAGGCAAGGGATTCTGGATAATCCGGGTGTTTCCGGTTACGGGGTCAACGTCAATAGTTACTCTATTTCCGAGAACAAAACTTTCGGGCGTGAGTCCCAGCCAATCGGTGTAGGTAATCTGCGCTTGTGCGGGATTTTCCATACGGACGACGAGCGCAAGAGCCATTAAAACGGCTATCAGGGTCAGCAATCCGTTGCGGTTCATGCGTTCCATCCCTGTAATTTGCCCGTAATCCTTACGAGTCTACAAATATGCTCACTGGTATTATCGGTTATCCCGATAAACCCGCTTGACGAAAAATTGTAAGAATACGAAAAACGGGGGAACTGAGGTTATTTTGTCAAAAAAATGAGGTTGTCTTTTCGATGAACCATCATACATGTTACCGAATCGACAAGATTGCAAAAACCGTAACGTTGTAGAGTATCGAAAGTCAAAAACCTCATTTTTACCTCATTCCTAATAACAAAACTACCTCAGTAGCCAATGCGCCACCCGAAAAACTAACCTCATTTACCTCATCCTCCTTATTTTACCGGTACTCCGTGTCAATGAGGTCAATGAGGTTGATGTTGAGGGAAATGCTTTGCTGCTGAGGTTATTTTGTCAGAAAGATGAGGTTGAAAATGAGGTTTCCATTTTGATAAGGCACCATAATGTTACCGAATCGACAAACTTGTCGACGGTCTGGAACCGGAATAGAGCCTTGTCAAATTCTCCTTGGATTTGTTACAATACCACTGATGAGGCGTTTTTTGTCCATTTTCCTTCAGTTTTTACTGATTGCAGGTATCTTCGGTTTTCTGTTTTGGAATGCCGCCACTGCTACAGATGACGAAGGTAAAAACATTTTCAACATCCTTTACGAACAGCCGAAGCGCTGGCACTTTCTTGTCGCCGCCTTTTTTGCCCAACTTTTCGCTGTGTCCTTCACCTTTATCCGATGGCGCTGGTTACTACGGACATTCGGACTCCAATGCTCACGCCGCGATGCCTTCCGCTTGGGATTCTTCGGACTTATGCTCAACCTCGCACCACTCGGAATTGTCGGCGGCGATGCCGTCAAAGCCGTGCTGATTGCGCAAAGAAATCCCGAATACAAGTCGCAAGCCGTTGCCAGCGTCTTTATCGACCGGCTCATCGGACTGCTCATCATGTTTATCTGCGGCACACTTCTTATCCTCTACACGGGATTTTTCGCCCGACCGGAAATTGTTGCTCAATTTTTTACCTATCTTGTTTTTGCGTTTACGGCAGCAGGACTGTTAGGAACGGGAATCATCTTTCTCCCCTTCTTCGCAAAGGGACACTTAGAACGTTGGATCGAAAAGATTCCCCTCTGTGGAAATTTGGGCAGCAAGTTGGTGCGTGCCCTGTTGTTGTACCGTAATCATAAGCGGTGTTTGATTCAATCTGCTTTGATAACAATTCCTGTACATTTGTCCTTCGGTTTCTCTCTTTATTGCATTGCGATTGCCTTGTTTCCGTCGGTTCCCGGCGTGGTCGATCACATTATGCTTCACAATGTTGCCAATTTAACGTCGATGATTCCTTTGGCGGCGGGTCCCTATGAGTTGGTTCTGGAGCAACTTTATCCGTTGGAAGGAATGAGTATCGGGGCGGGTCTCATCGTGTCTCTGATGTTTCGGCTGACGACCATCTGCGTTGCCCTTGCCGGAATGATCTATTATTACAGTGCCGACGATAAAAAGTTAACGCAAAACAAACAGAGTCCGTGTCGGTAGATGCATTCTCCTCCAGAACCACATTTTTTGCTCTTGGTAAAATCCCTAAAAATCGTTAGCATTGCGTTATGCGTTTCCTGCTCTTTTTGCCCATTTTGTTGTTGCCGGGATGTGCCAGCCTCGGTTATCAGGTCGGTTCACGCTCCCTTTTCGGACAAGACATTCAGACCGTCTACGTTCCGATAGTCGAAGCCGATCCGACTCGGCGGCACCTTGCTGAACGTCTGACCGAAGCAATCTGCAAACGGATCGAAGAGCGGTCGCCGTACAAAGTCGTCGGTCGTCCCAGTGCGGATAGCGTGTTAGAGTGTCGAATCGTTCAGAAGAATCAGCGGGTTTCTCTCGTCGACTCCTTTAACGACCCACGCCAAAAGAGTGGAGACCTAACTCTTGAAATTCGATGGCGGGATCGCCGCTCACAGGATATTCGGCAATTCGAACCGCTCACTTGGAACGAAGGGGGAACTCGGATCACGGCAAGCGATGCTATGGTCGCCGAATTCGGACACTCGTTATTGACCTCCGAACAGAACCAAATCGACCGCATTGCCGATCAAATTGTAGGAATGATGGAATTACCATGGTAAGGGATAGCCGCACATTACTTCTCCCGTCCGCCGTCCAAAAAGACGGCACACCATCGCGTTTCAGGAAACGCCTGCAAAACGATTTTCATCATCACCGTCAACGGAGCAGCAAGGAACAAACCTATCGGACCCAGTAGGAATCCCCAGAAAAACAGGGACAAAATAATCACCAACGTCGAAAGCCGTAAACCATGTCCGAGTAGTTTCGGTTCGATTCCGTATGCAATCGCACACTCAACGGTCAGCAGACAAACGGCATAGAGCAGTACCGTATAAATGTCTGCCAGCATGAAAATCAACAAGCCCGGTATCACTGCCGCAAGTGTGCCCCCCAGGTTGGGAATGTAGTACATAAAGAAGGCAATAATTCCCCAAAAGAGTGCCCCCGGCACGCCGAACATCCAATAGACGAACAGTGCTGCACTGGCGGACATCAAGTTGGACAACGTTTTCAAAAACAGATACCGGCGGATTTCTTCGGCAATGTGATGTAAATGCCCAATGTTGATAGGACCGTCTGCACCAAAGGCACGATTGACTTTCTTGGGAAAGTGTACGGCTTCAAACAGCATAAAAATCGTAAAAAGAAGGACGAGAAAAGCCCCGCCGAGAACACCTTGAAGATAGTTCATCACCCTAGCGATCCAGTAGGCAACAACCGATGGATTAAGGGCGATGGGCAACGAATCTTGTTGCTCTGTTACTCCAATTCTTACAAATACTTCTCCTATTTCTAGGGGAACTTCGGGAATATCGGCAGGGGCTTTTTCTATTTCGCCATCTTCGTCGGACTCTGCGTCTGTTTCGTCTTCCCCATGTTCTCCATTTTCTCCTTCTTCGTTACCTTCGGTGCTTTCGCCGATTGTTTCTGGTTCGGGAAGCGTTGCTGGCGGTATCTCCGGTGCCTCTGGGGCTGGTGCTGCTGGTTCGTCCGGCGTGGGTTCTTTGACGGGGTCTTGTTCGGCAGGTTCCTCTTCGTCTGGCTGATCTTTTTGTCCTAACTCACCGATTACAAATCCGAGCCGCTCGACGTACTGTTCAAACTGTGCCTCGAGGGCGGCGTATTTCTCAACAAATTGATCTCGATAGTCGGGAATTTTTCTGACTTCGTCGTTCAATGTTTGTCCGACGAAGTAGGTAACGCCGGCGAACAGGGCTATTGTGATCCCCAGCACGATGGGATAGGACAAAAAATTAGGGCAACCGTGTGTTTGCAACCAGCGAAGCGGCACGAGGAGGATGATGGCGATAAAGAGTGCGAGGAGCATGGGACCGACGAGTCCGCTGGACACCTGGATTCCCGCCAAGATGATGATTGTTGCAGCCGTGATGATGAGCGCCTGCGATACTCTCGATGAGGATCGGGGGGGTTCCTGATCGGTGCAATTAAAAATGCCGCTACTCTCGCTGTCCATACGTAAATTGTAACACAACGTAGTCAGTCAAGCAACGGTGCCGAGGATAAAAAGTTCACAGAGCCCGGAGCGGAAGCACCGGTGCTACCGCACCGGGCTCTGTGAACTTTGCTAATTTTTCCCGCCGGGGCTGTAATACGTTTCAAGGGGGCGACTGTCGGACATAAAATCGTAAAAAAACAAAAAAAATTGCAGTCAGACAGAGACGCAAAGAACACGTTGGGGTATGCTATAATGACCGGTTATGTTTGACAGTTTTTCCCAAATCGGAGTTTTGTGGCTGGGATTTTTAACGGCAATCAGCCCCTGTTTGCTTGCCGTCAACATTGCCGCCATCGCCTATTTGGGACGGTCGCAAAATGTCTGGCTTGCCGGCTCTTTGTACGCCTTCGGACAAGTCCTCGCCTTTTGGGGACTGGCTGTGCTTATTCTCGGAATACCGCTCTTTACAGGAGATCAAGTTACCCGATTTTTGTCTGCGACACTACACGCTTTGCTCGGTCCGCTACTCATCTTGATTGGTATGGTGCTGGCAGGCTTGATACGTTTTTCGCTCCCCTCTTGGGACGGAGAAACAATGCAAAAAGTTTCCAACCGATTCGGAAAATGGAGTGCCTTGCCCCTCGGAATGATGTTCGCACTGGCATTTTGTCCCACAACGGCAGGATTTTTTCTGGTAATGCTGATTTTAATCGCCGAAAGAATGGCAGTTACGGAAAGCGTTTTTCCGCTCATGGTGCTTCCCGCTTTTTTCGGGTTGGGAACATCACTACCGATATTGGTGTTCTCTGGAATTCTGGCAACGCAACGTCAGTTATTGGATCGGACATTTCAGAGGGTCACGGGTATCGAGCGTCCAGCCCGATGGATCACAGGCGGGATTTTTATCATTATCGGTCTGTGGTTGACCACCCAGCGGATTATCGGCTAATCTTGTCATTTTTCCTAAATGTTTGTGCGGACTTTGCCGATTATACGGGCGACGGAGCATCGTTTTTTGTGAAATATGCCGTTTTTTATCCGAAGTGTTATTGTTCTTGTTGTCCTACCCGGACTATGTCTTATGCTGGGCTGTTCGACCGCACAGTCAGACGGCAGAACAGCAACGCAGTCGAGTCCATTCTCGTGGATGAAACCGAAAGAGCCGGAAACGCCAAGTGTGAATCAGTTCATGATACGTGAAAGACCCGCAACACTCACGAGATAGTTTATGTGAATGACGTGTTTAATTTAGGCGAGCGGGTTACGTACACACAAGTTAGCCGTTCCGCCTGCGAAATACGCCTAAAATTCACACACGAATACGCGGACACGTAGCAAATTTTACGGTTGTATTTCTAATCGTTTGCAGGTACAATGCAACTCCGTTGTTCTTTGCAATTCGACAGTCATGCGGCACAATCACGGACTTTTGCTGTTTCTGATTTTCTGTTTTCCGACTTCGGTCTTCGGCGAATTGCCGACGACATTCGAGCCGGGACGACGGGAGTCCCTCACCGACAACATCGTCGGCACCAGTCCCAACGTCCGCTGGGCGGTGCCTATCGGGCGATGGACTTACGCAACGCCCGTCATCACACACGGCAAAGTGCTGATCGGAACAACCAACGACACCGTTTGGGACGAAAGACGCTCCGGCAGCCGAAGCGTATTGCTCTGCTTCGACGAAAAAACCGGCGAATTCCTTTGGCAACTTCCTCTGCCGAAAGACTACGGAGTCTCCTCGATGTTCGATGCGTTTTGCACCGGAATCACCTCGACTCCCACCGTCGTCGGAGATAGATTCTTTATCACCACAGGACGCGGTGAGATACTCTGCCTTGACATCAACGGTCTCGCAAACGGCAACAGCGGTCCTTACACCGACGAGGCGTTTCTATACACGCCCCGCACAACGGAACGCGGCAGAGTGGTCAACCGAAACACAACAGTAACGCCGCTGGCAAAGACCGATGCCGATATTATCTGGCGATACGATGCGTTTGGCGAATTGAAAGCAAAGCCGCACGACACAAACAACTGCGACATCGTTTATTACGACGGACTCTTAATCGTCAACACGGGCAACTCGCCGGATCACACGCACGTTCACGTTCCGAATCCAGAGGCACCGTCGTTGCTCATTATGGACGCTGAACGAGGGATTCCTCTCGCAAGGGACAATTTTAACATCGGCAGCGACATTTCGCATGGGCAGTGGTGTTCTCCTTCCTTCGGTAAAGTTAACGGTAAGGATATGATCTTCTACGGCGGCGGCAATGGTGTGTTGCATGCGGTGGAGGCACCCAGCCGTGAAGCACTTTGGCGGCAGTACAAGGCAAACGGCAGACGGCTTGTCTTACTGGAACCAGTGTGGAAATTTCAAGGTGATCCGCGTGCGCATCAACCCGGCGGAGTGGTGCCGCCCTTTGTGATGGGGATGGGCAGTCCCTCTTATACCAGTCTGCCGCCGCCTCTGCTCGATGGCGAAGGACGAGTTTTTATGCTCTTTGGGCATGATGCTTGGAATGGTGCGAGACCTTTTCGCAGTTGGTTGGCGTGTATTGATGCTGCGACGGGAAAACTGATTTGGGGTACCGGCAACATTGAAGGCGGTGCCGTCGCACCGATGGTGGTCGAAGATGGACTTCTTTATATGGCGGATCGGCAGGGTAACTTTTATTGTTTCGATGCGGCGACGGGGAAGGAGCATTGGAAACTGCCGCTTCGTGGGGACATTTGGGCGCGACCGTTGCTTGCCGAGGGAAAAATCTACGTCGGGTCTGACCGGCGTATGTTTTATGTATTGCGTGCTGGTTTGGAGCCGCAGATTATCTCGGAGATCACGATGCCGGATCGCATTTTTGCTCCTGCTGCTGTGTCGGGCAATACGCTCTACATTGCCGGCGATGGTTTTTTATATGCCGTCGAGGGGGAATAACCTAGCCTGAACCCTTCCGGTTTTTTTGGACAAAAAATTTACAGCCCCGGCGGATAAAAAGTTCACAGAGCCCGGAGCGGAAGCTCCGGTGCTACCGCACCGGGCTCTGTTTGTTCTTTGCTAATTTTTCCCGCCAACCCTGTAA